>Ga0207891_1000023_pt1 | contig 291776 bp, 292 predicted proteins | sample LinPmetageLP50_FD_184061 | JGI IMG/M metagenome (GOLD analysis project Ga0207891, IMG submission 184061) | Marine viral communities from the Pacific Ocean - LP-50 (SPAdes) | ecosystem: Environmental > Aquatic > Marine > Oceanic | place: Pacific Ocean | collected 2011-08-27
CCCAATAACGCATGAAGGATAAACAGTGGAAAAGGCGTTTGCAGATATTATTAAAAAAATCGGCGAAGATCCGACCCGTGACGGCCTCATAGACACGCCGACTAGAGCAGCAAAGGCGTTCGAGTTCCTAACCGAAGGCTATCGTCGCAATGTAAAAGACGTTGTCAACGATGCCCTATTTGAGTCTGATTGCAATGAGATGGTTGTGGTATCAGATATCGAACTCTACTCCCTGTGCGAACATCACTTGCTTCCCTTTATCGGCAAATGCCATGTTGCATATATCCCGCGCGGCAAAGTGCTAGGCTTGTCAAAAGTAGCGCGAATCGTCGATTTGTACGCGCGACGCCTGCAAATCCAAGAGGGTCTCACTACCCAAATTGCGAATACGATGATGGACGTCACTGGCGCAGACGGGGTCGGCGTTATCATTGAAGCCCGCCATATGTGCATGATGATGCGCGGTGTTGAAAAGCAAAACTCAGTGATGCGCACCAGCGCAATGCTCGGCGCCTTTAAAGACAATCAAGCGACTCGCACCGAATTCTTATCTCTTATCAGCATGTAAATGTATTCGCACCAGGGGCTATCAGTTCGAATTAGCAACTGGTGTGGATTTTCATTGTGAAAGCCACTTACTTTAAGCGCTTTTAGCCGCAATAAAATCCTTAATCCACGCTACCATTTGTGCCGATTGCGCTTCCATATGGCAGTGATGCTGACCTTCAATTTCCTTAACGATGAAGCGCGTTGTGATATCGATGGGCAATTTTGATAACCATTGCCCCAAGCCCTGTTTGGCGGAAATCAGCAGCGCCGGCGACGAAATCGCATCCAGTGCCGCCTGCAACTGGCCAAGGCTTAACTTTACCGGGGAAGCAAATTTCAATCGCCTATCACTGCGCCAGTAATAGCGACCGTCGTCTGCCTTAACACTAGCTCGCTCTACAATTAAAGTGGCAGCCTCGGACGTCATCGGCGTCGCCTTTATCCTTGCCGCGACCGCCGCATCGAAACTAGCGTGTCCCTTGTCACCTCGCGGGGATTCGCTACCAGTAAAATCAGTGATGTAGCTTCCCAATTGCAGCGGAAAGTTGCTATCGGGTTCTGGCGGTGGCAGTAAGCCATCTATACAAATCAGATGACTCACTCTGTCCGGCAGCACGGCGCTAAGCAGGGTCGAAATATTGGCACCGCGGGAATGACCAATGACAGAAAACTCAGACCAGCCCATTTGATCTACGACGGCAGTGATAACGCGCAAGTCGTCCCAAATTGCGTAGTTGCCTGACGCTGGTTTGTGGTCGCTTAAACCGTGACCGGGTAGATCGATGGCCAAAACCTGAAAATCTGTCAGCTGGGCTGCGATGCTGTCAAAGCTAGCCGCGTTGTCCAACCAACCGTGCAAGGCTATAACGGGGAGTCCCGCATCATCGCCCCACAATTTTGCCGCTATGTTTAAACCTTCAACATTGAAACGTTTTTCACATGCCAAACGAACACTCATCGCCCGTTATGATCGTAATTAGGATAGTGACGAAGCCATTCTAAATTGCCGCAGCCATGCGCAAAAACCTCTGCGCTTATAAGGGCCATACTCGCCGGCTGCATACCCCAATAGCTTTTATTGGCACCGCCATGCCAAGAGGCGATGATATTGCTCAACAGGGGGTTGTGCGACACCACCATTAGTCGCTCGCCGCGAAACGTTGCCAACATAGCTTCTAATTCTGACTGCGGGGTATCTGGCGTTAATGACGATTTCAATCTTGGTCGCAGCTGCCAGTCGCGATTTAAAATCGCGGCGGTTTGAACCGCGCGCTTGTATGGACTCACCCAAAGCTCGTCGGGTCGCCAGGAACTGGCTGCTATCCAGTCCGCCGCTGCATTAACTTCTTGTTCACCAACCGCCGTTAGTTCACGCTCGATATCTGTTTTGGTATCCCACGAGGCTGAACCGTGGCGTATTAACAAAATTTCCATATTACCTATTACATTACTTAATGATGAACTCTACATCGCGGTTTTGCTCAGCGCACATCATCGTGCCAATGACTTCGCTGACTTTACGACCATTGTAAATAATATCGTAGAGGCCATTTACCAAAGGCATATAAATCCCTAAGGCTTCTGACTGCTCTTTCATTAGTCTGAGGGTATTTACGCCCTCGGCAACCTGCCCCAGACTTTCAACCACCTCGTTGAGATCACGCCCCTGCCCCAACTCATAGCCAACGCGATAATTTCGGCTCAGTGGCGACGTGCAGGTGACAAATAAATCCCCGACTCCAGCCAGCCCTAAGAATGTCAGTGGATCGGCGCCTTTCATCACTGCGTAGCGACTCATTTCGGCCAAACTGCGGGTCACGAGCATACTGATCGTATTGTGACCGCACCCCATAGCCGCCGCCATACCCGCGGTTATTGCGTATACGTTTTTCAGTGCACCAGCCAACTCCACGCCGTACATGTCACTGCCGGCGTAAACTCGAAAGTATGAGCACTGCAAAATATCCTGAACGACGCTACCCACTTCCGGATCTGCGCTTGCAATTACGGTGCCTGTAATCATTCTGGCAGCTAATTCTTTGGCGAGATTAGGGCCGCTCATCACGCCTAAGCGAACCTGAGGCAATTCTTCTTTTAGCACCTCGCTCATGAGTTTATTGGTATCGAACTCTATACCTTTGGTGGTGCTAACCAAAATTGTGCCAGGCGCGAGGTAATCGGCGAGCTGGCGCGCAACTTCGCGACTGGATTTACTTGGTATTGAAAAGAAGACGGCATCGCAACCCGCGACTGTCTCCTTAAGATCTGAACTAGCCCTTAGGGCAGGATTAAGCTTAATCCCCGGCAAATAAACTTCATTTGTGTGTAATTCATTGACTTCGTCTACACGTGCAACCGTTCTCATCCACTGGCAGGTATCATGTCCATTATCCGCCATGATGTTAGCTATTGCAGTGCCAAAGCTGCCACCGCCTATGATCGCAACCTTATATTGTTTTCCCATACTAGACTTAACCCCTGTCTTATTTACTGGGAGTTTATCACTGCTACACCGGACTAAAACAAAAAAGGCGGCTTTCGCCGCCTTTTACTGCAAATAAATTATGCACTTAACTCAAGCAAGAGCTTGTTTAACTTGTGAACGTAGCTAGCCGGATCTTCCAGCTGTGCGCCCTCCGCCAAATGAGCCTGATCGAATAAGACATCAACCAAATCAGCGAAACGATCTTCATCACTTTCTTGATCCAGTTTCTGCACAAGCGGATGAGCAGGATTTAGCTCAAAAATAGGTTTGCTCGGAGGCAGAGCCTGCCCAGCAGCTTCCATCATACGGCGCATTTGCGCACCCATATCGTCTTCAGTGACAACTAAACACGCGGGGGACTCGGTTAGACGGCTAGTGACTCGCACTGTCTCTACTTTTTCAGCCAGGACTTTATTCACTCGCTCGACCAGATCTTTGTGCTCCTCTGCGAGAACTTCCTGTGCCTTTTTCTCTTCCTCATCTTCCAAATCGCCGAGATCCAGTTCGCCGCGACCTACGTCTAGGAAAGACTTGCCATCAAACTCCGCTAAATGGTTCATCAACCAATCGTCTACGCGCTCGGAAAGTAACAACACTTCGATGCCCTTCTTACGGAACACTTCCAAGTGCGGGCTGCTTGACGCTGTTTTATGACTCTCGCCGGCAACATAGTAAATTTTAGTCTGACCTTCCTTCATGCGCGCCACATAATCTTCAAGTGAGTGCGTTTGTTCAGATTTATTGTCGAATGTGGTCGCAAAACGCAATAACTTGGCGATTTTTTCTTTATTAGTGAAATCTTCCGCGGGGCCTTCTTTCAGCACTTGGCCAAAGGCTTTCCAAAACTGCTGGTATTTCTCAACATCACTTTTTGCCAATTTGCTAAGCATATCAAGCACGCGCTTAGTCAAGGCACTCTTCATCGCGTCGACAGCGGGGTCTTGCTGCAGTATTTCTCGAGATACATTTAAAGATAAGTCATTTGAATCAATAACGCCTTTCACAAAGCGCAAATACAAGGGCAAGAACTGCTCAGCGTCGTCCATGATAAAGGTGCGTTGAACGTATAATTTCAGTCCACGCGCTGCATCGCGATTCCACAAGTCCATCGGCGCTTGGCCAGGTAAGTACAGCAAGCTGGTGTACTCTAATTTCCCTTCAACTTTGTTATGGCTCCAGTGCAGGGCCGGGCTAAAGTCATGGCTGACGTGCTTGTAAAACGCCTGATACTCTTCGTCAGTCACTTCACTGCGAGAGCGTGTCCACAGCGCAGTTGCACTGTTCACCGACTCAAAACTCGGCTCCGCTTGCTCTTCACCCTCTTTGGCCTTAGGCGGAGTATTCAGCATTTGCACAGGAATACTAATATGGTCGGAATATTTTTTAATGATGGAGCGAACGCGCCAATCGTCTGCAAACTCACTATCTTCGGGACGCAGATGGAGTACAACCGTGGTACCACGATCAAGCTTTTCGCACTCCTCTACGGAGAAATCCGCTTCGCCAGTGGATTCCCAATGGGTGGCAGATGACGCCGTGTCACCGGCGCGACGGGTAAACACCTCAACGCGCTCTGCAACAATAAATGCCGAGTAAAAACCAACGCCAAATTGGCCAATTAACTGGGAGTCTTTTTTGCCATCGCCGCTGAGATTCTTAAGGAATTCAGCAGTACCTGAGCGCGCGATGGTACCTAAATTGGCAATAACCTCATCGCGTGACATGCCAATACCGTTGTCACTAATGGATAGCGTATTACCTTCCTTATCAAGGGTAACGCGAACTCGAAGATCGGGATCATTTTCAAACAACGCACTATCGGATAGCGCTTCATAGCGTAATTTATCAGCGGCGTCAGAGGCGTTTGATACCAGCTCTCTAAGAAAGATTTCTTTATTGCTATACATTGAGTGAATCATTAACTGCAGCATTTGCTTTGCTTCAGTTTGAAAACCCAGAGTTTCTTTTTCTGCTGTCGACATTGTTGCTACCTTCCTTCAAAAAAATTAAGTGTGGCCACAGCTTCTGCGGTCAGTGCTTATAAGGTGGGGCCATCACTTTTTTTTTCAAGACTCAGCGCAATCAAACTCTGGAAGCACCCTTGATAAAATCATGTGTACGTCGACACCTTCGGGCAAACAGCCGTAAACAGCCTGACCACCACTCAAACGTGAGCGAACAAAAGCGTCCGCAACCGGCGGTGGGGCAGATTGCACCAATAGTGCCGCTTGCATCGTTAATGCTAACTGCTCAATCAAATAGCGCGCCCGAAACTCGAGGCTTTCCGGCTTATTGAAGAAAGTTTGCAGCCGCTCTACTGCAGCGTCTAGCAAGGGATAGCTGCCTGCGGATTTAGCCAACTCCTTAAACCAACGCTCCAGCACCGCCGGTGTTTTTTGTAGCGCCCGCAGCACATCTAATGCTTGTATATTGCCCGAACCTTCCCAAATGGCATTGATCGGGGCCTCGCGGTATAGACGCGGCATAATGCAATTTTCAATAACGCCGTTCCCCCCCAAACACTCCATAGCCTCATATGCGTGGCCGGGAGTGCGTTTACATATCCAAAACTTGCCAACCGCCGTACCTAGGCGCATTAATAGTTGTTCGCTCGGATCATCCGCGTTATCGAGCGCCTTCGCCATGCGCATGGTCAGGGCAAGCGAGCCCTCTACCTCAAGCTGTAGATCCGCTAAGACATTCTGCATTAAAGGTTGATCTATTAAGCGAGCGCCGAATGATGAGCGCTGTTGAGCGTGATTCACTGCTTGGGCAACCGCTTGGCGCTGCCCTGCCGTTGAGCCAACCATGCAGTCGAAGCGCGTCAGCGACACCATTTCGATAATCGCCGATACCCCACGCCCTTCGTCGCCAACCATCCAACCGTGGGCCTGACGCAACTCTACTTCTGAGGAGGCGTTGGATACATTACCCATTTTATTTTTAAGGCGCTGCACGTAAAGCCCATTCTTGGTGCCATCTTCACGCCAACGCGGCACTAAAAAGCAACTCAGGCCACCCTTCGCCTGCGCCAGCATCAAGAAGGCATCGCACATTGGCGCCGATAAAAACCATTTGTGGCCGCTTATTGTGTACAAGGCACCATTGCCCGAAGCAGTGATCGGCTCTGCCACCGTGCTGTTCGCACGCACGTCTGAGCCACCCTGCTTCTCGGTCATCCCCATGCCAATGGTGACAGCACTCTTTTCAAAATACGGGACATTGTCAGGCTGATATTTGTTAGCCAGTATTTTCGGAAGCCATGTTGCAGCCAATACCGGGCTTAACTTTATCGTCGGAACCGATGCGAAGGTCATCGTTAGCGGACAGCCGTGCCCCGCTTCTACCTGCGCCTGCATATAGCTAAGCGCAGCGCGCTTTAGGTGGGCACTTTTAGCGCTGTCGCGCCAGGGACCGGAGTGAATCCCATTGCTAAGCGCCAATTCCATTAGGCTATGGTAAGCGGGATGGAATTTAACGAGATCGACGCGCCTGCCGAAACGATCGTGAGTATCGAACTGCGGTTTATTCTCATTGGCATCAAAGCCCCATGCAATCACCTCTGCTTCACCACAACGGGCACCGTGGGCAGCAAGGCTCTCGGTATCTTCGACACCATAATAATTAAGGGCTTCTTGAAGAGCGATATCGCTTTTATACAAGTTGTAATTTTCTAAGGCAGAGGACTGGTTAAATACCTCGTGGGTTTCACCACTTGTACTTTCAATATGCTCAGCATGCTTTTGTATAAGCGACATACGCCCTCCTCATTGAATATGATTTTGTACTAGGGTTTATGTAAAACCCCAACTGCTCTTAAGCAAAACTCTCGCAACGCGACTGTTGTAAGTGAGTCGCAGCTAGGATGATCCAATGGCCCTAACAGGCTCTCTGCCATTGCGCCAACTAAGGCAGCGGCTGATAAGGACGGCGTCTGCGATACCAAAACGCCACTCTCTACGCCCTCGGTAATCACCGCTTCGAAAAGTGCGGAATAGGCTTTTCGATATTCTAGGCGCGCCAGATCTACTGCCGGATCAACAGGTTCGGCGATTAATGCCCATGCTAGTTTCGGCGCGGCAAATGCGCGCTGGGCAAATACTTCAGCGGCATCCGCGAGACGCTCAGCAACCGATAACTCAGCTGACAAGGCGAGCTTGACCGCCTCGAGCTCCCGAATCGTCGCGCGCCTAAACACCTCAGTGCTTAATTCATCTTTATTATTAAAGTAGCGATACACAGTACCGACACCGACACCGGCCTCGGAAGCGACAGCTTGGATGGTAAGAGCGGCAAAACCGCCCTCCCTCACCAAGGATTCTGCTGCACGGAGCAAACCCGATTTTTGCGCAAGCTTGCGCTGTTTTACCATCGGTGTTTCGCGATATGCCATATAGACTTCCTAAGACGCCAAAGAAGTGAATCATGATTCATTTCTTTAATCAAGACTCAGTTAATTAATTATGTCTGCCCTTAAACGCAAAAAGGCGGCCGAAGCCGCCTTTTCTAACAATGCAAACTGAACTTACCAGCCGGTAATTTCTTTCAGCGCTTTGCCGATATCCGCCAGCGAGCGAACAGTTTTAACACCAGCGTCTTGCAGTGCCGCAAACTTCTCGTCAGCAGTACCTTTACCACCAGAGATAATCGCGCCAGCATGGCCCATGCGCTTACCAGCAGGTGCGGTAACACCAGCAATGTAAGATACAACAGGCTTGGTCACGTTTGCTTTGATGTAAGCAGCAGCTTCTTCTTCAGCAGTACCACCAATCTCACCGATCATCACAATCGCTTCGGTCTGTGGATCATTCTGGAACATTTCCAAAATGTCGATGAAGCTTGAACCAGGAATCGGATCACCACCGATACCTACGCAAGTAGACTGACCAAAACCATAATCAGTAGTCTGCTTAACTGCTTCATAGGTCAAAGTACCTGAACGAGATACGATGCCCACTTTACCTGGCAAATGAATATGACCAGGCATAATGCCGATCTTAGACTCACCTGGAGTGATAACACCTGGGCAGTTTGGTCCGATCAGACGCACACCCATCTCATCGCACTTCACTTTACATTCCAGCATATCCAGCGTCGGAATGCCTTCGGTGATACAAACAATCAGTTTGATACCGGAAGTGGCTGCTTCAAGGATAGAGTCTTTACAAAATGCAGCGGGAACGTAAATTACTGAAGCTTCTGCACCAGTAGCATTAACCGCATCAGCAACAGTATTAAATACAGGCAAACCCAAATGTTCCTGGCCACCTTTACCTGGCGTTACACCACCGACCATTTTTGTACCATAAGCGATGGCTTGCTCAGAGTGAAAAGTACCCTGTGCGCCAGTGAAGCCTTGGCAAATAACTTTAGTATCTTTGTTAAGTAAAACGCTCATTATTTACCCTCCGCTGCTTTAACGACTGTTTCAGCCGCTTCAGTGAGGCTGTTAGCAGCGATAATGTTCAGGCCGCTTTCTGCAAGAATCTTGGAGCCAACATCTGCATTGTTACCTTCAAGGCGAACAACAACAGGGATCTTAACGCCCACTTCTTGTACTGCACCGATGATACCGTCTGCGATCAAATCACAGCGTACGATACCGCCAAAAATATTTACCAGAACCGCTTTTACACTGTCGTCTGACAAAATAATTTTGAATGCTTCAGAAACACGCTCTTTAGTTGCACCACCACCTACGTCGAGGAAGTTAGCAGGAGCGCCACCGTGCAATTTAACGATATCCATGGTGCCCATCGCCAAGCCAGCGCCGTTTACCATGCAGCCGATGTTGCCATCTAGAGCGACATAGTTAAGCTCAAAGCTCGCAGCGTGCGCTTCACGTGCATCTTCCTGTGAAGGATCATGCATTTTTTTCAATTCAGGATGGCGATACATTGCATTGCTATCAACAACCAGTTTGGCGTCTAGGCAGTGCAAATTACCTTCACTGGTAATAACCAGCGGGTTGATTTCCATCAATGCAAGGTCTTTGTCTTGGAACAATTTAGCCAAGCCCAAGAAAATATTTACAAACTGCTTAACCTGAGTTGGGTTTAAACCCAATTTGAACGCCAGTTCGCGACCTTGGTATGGCTGAGCGCCAGTCATCGGATCGATAATTGCCTTGAGAATCTTCTCTGGAGTCTCTTCTGCAACTTTCTCGATCTCAACACCACCTTCGGTAGATGCCATGAAAACGATACGACGTGAAGAACGGTCTACAACCGCGCCCAAATATAACTCTTGATCAATGTCAGTGCACGACTCAACTAAGATTTTAGAGACGGGCTGACCATGTTCATCTGTCTGATAAGTTACCAGGTTTTTACCTAGCCACTTTTCAGCAAATGCCTTGATCTCTTCTTTGCTGCTAACTAGCTTAACGCCGCCAGCTTTGCCTCGGCCACCAGCGTGAACTTGGGCTTTAACTACCCATTTGTCGCCGCCAATTTTATCAGCTGCTGCTGCAGCTTCTTCCGGGGTATCACAGGCATATCCTGTAGAAACAGGTAGCCCGTATTCAGCAAACAACTGTTTGCCCTGGTACTCGTGAAGGTTCATGTTGGAATTACCATCTCGGTCTGTGGAAGTGTTAAGCGAGTTAGATCCTGTCAGTGACTTGGCCCGCTCCCTCTGCACATTGCAGTAACAACGCGAAATCGGGATGCGTATTTTCCCGAATTTCGCGCACTACCGCAAATCTATTTACGCTTCTTGCGATTCGGCATGTGTATAGCCTGTCCATTTACCGCTAACGCGGCCTCATGAACAGCTTCAGACAGCGTTGGATGACCAAATACAGTCAAGCCAATATCTTCCGCTGAAGAACCAAATTCCATAGCGATAACAATCTGTTGCACTAAATCCGCTGCACTGGCACCGATAATATGGCAACCAAGAATACGGTCAGTCTCTTCGTGGGCGAGCATTTTAACCATGCCCGTTGAGTCATTTGCAGCTACAGCTCGGCCGATGGCCGCAAATGGGAAAGTACCGACTTTATACGGAACCCCCTCTGCTTTCAGCTGCTCTTCGGTTTTACCTACGCCGGCGATCTCTGGGTGAGTATAAATAACCGAAGGAATGCAATCGTAGTTCATCGTGACTTTGTGACCAGCAATACGCTCTACAACCATCACGCCCTCTTCAGACCCCTTGTGCGCGAGCATTGGGCCACGAACCACGTCACCTATAGCGAATACGCCAGCGGCATCGGTTTTGCAGTGATCGTCAACAAAGATAAAACCGCGCTCATCAAGATTAACACCACAATCAGGGGCAAGTAGACCATTGCTCATGGGCTTACGACCAACGCACACAATCAACTTATCAAAGATTTCGGTTTTCTCTTCGTCGTTGTGGGTATAACTTACTTCAACTTTACCCTTGGCAGTTTTGGTCGCAGTAACGCGTGCACCCAAACGAATATCTAAGCCTTGCTTCTTAAAAACTTTTGCCGCTTCTTTTGCAATTTGGCTATCTACAATAGGCAGGAAAGTGTCCAAAGCTTCTAGTAGCACTACTTCACTACCTAAACGGGACCAAACGCTACCCAACTCTAAACCGATAACCCCAGCGCCAATTACACCAAGCTTGGCAGGCACGCTTTGAAACTCCAACGCACCTGTAGAGTCAACGATAACGTCTTGATCTACCGGCGCCGGAGGAATTGCCACTGGGATAGAACCAGTAGCGATAATAATGTTCTCCGCTTCGAGAATGCTTGTGCTGCCGTCAGCGGCGGTCACTTCTACTTTTTTACCAGCAAGTACCTTGCCTAAGCCTTCAATAGAGGTAACGCCATTTGCTTGGAAAAGGCCTCCGATACCACCAATCATTTGCGCAACGACAGCATCTTTGCGCTTGATCATTGCGGGCACGTCAATCGTTACGTCCCCAGTGCCAATACCATGATCAGCAAAGTTATCCTTCGCTTCATGATATTTGTAACTGCTATCGAGCAGAGCTTTAGACGGTATACAACCAACATTAAGGCAGGTTCCACCCAAGGCCAATTTGTCGCTTTTGTTGCGGGCCTTTTCTATGCAGGCGGTTTTCAAACCGAGCTGTGCTGCACGAATGGCGGCAACATAACCCGCTGGGCCAGAACCAATTACTACCACATCAAATTTCGACATTTCCACTTCCCGTTCTGTCGTTTGCAGCAGATAAGCCTACCTTCCGCCAACCACTGCTAAAAAATACACGCGCCGGCGTATTCCGGCGCACTCAATTAAACTTCTAGCAAAATACGCGCTGGATCTTCAATTAAGTCTTTAATCGCTACTAGAAATTGCACCGCGTCTTTACCATCGACCAAGCGGTGATCGTAAGACAGTGCCAAGTACATCATCGGCAAAATAACAACTTCGCCATTTACCGCCATTGGGCGATCTTGGATTTTATGCATTCCCAAAATGGCAGTTTGCGGCGGGTTTAGAATTGGCGTTGACAGCAAGGAACCGAATACACCACCGTTGGTGATAGTAAACGTACCACCTGTCATATCTTCCATACTTAGCTTGCCATCTTTAGCGCGCAAACCGTATTCGCGGACCTTCTCTTCAATTTTAGCCATGCTCATGTTTTCAGCATCGCGAAGTACTGGAACAACCAAGCCTTTCTCGGTTGATACCGCTACACCCACATCCTGATAACCATGGTAAACCACATCATCGCCGTCAATAGAGGCGTTTACGGCGGGGAAGCGCTTCAGCGATTCACAGGCCGCTTTCACGAAGAAGCCCATAAAGCCTAGACGGGTGCCGTTGTGCGACTTTTCAAACAAATCTTTATACTGATTGCGCAAATCCATAATCGGCTTCATGTTGACTTCGTTAAACGTCGTCAACATCGCCGTAGTGTGAGTCGCCTCCAGAAGACGCTCAGCAATACGCTTACGCAAGCGCGTCATTGGCACGCGCTTTTCAACCCGCTCACCTGCGGGCACATCTACGGCTGGCGCAGCGGCAGGTGCTGGCGCTGATTTCGCAGCTGGTGCTGCTGCAGGTTTATGCGCAGCAACGTCTTCTTTTGTAATAAGTCCACCCTTGCCCGTACCTGTAACAGCGGCCGCATCAATGCCTTTTTCATCTAGCATTTTACGCGCTGCAGGACTGATCTTTAGATCGGCTGCTGCAGCCGGCGCGGTAGCTTCTTCTGCTGGTTCAGCAGAAACGCTTGCCGACGCACCTTCCTCAAACAAGGCAACGACCTCATCGCTTAAAACCGTATCGCCTTCGCCTTTTATAATTTCTTTCAATACGCCGTCCGCAGGCGCCACAACTTCAAGAACCACTTTATCCGTTTCAATATCTACCAAGGGTTCATCGCGGGTCACCGCTTCGCCGACTTTCTTGTGCCATGTTGCAATAGAACCGTCTGCTACTGATTCCGGAAATGTTGGCGCTTTGATTTCAGTACTCATCACTCTTCCTGTCATTAAATTCGCTGTACGAGACAGTCTTTATAAGTTGATTAAAACCTTAAAGTTTTAATGCCTGTTTAATAAATTTCTCTTGCTGTTCAAGGTGCAAAGCCATGTATCCAGCTGCAGGTGATGCAGAAGGCTCACGCCCCACATAACCCAACAACAGGTTTTTCTCAGGCTTAAAGCTGCGAATCACTCGGGTCATACGGTGGCGGCTGTTATACCAAGCACCTTGGTTGCGCGGCTCTTCCTGACACCAAACCACCTTCTTGAGGTTTGGGTAACCCGCAATCGCATTGCGCAAATCGTCATAAGGGAATGGATAAACTTGCTCTAGACGAACAATGGCTACCGAGTCTTTACTATGTTCACGACGAGCTGCACGCAAGTCGTAGTAGACTTTACCGCTGCAAAGGATCATCCGCGTGACTTTAGACTTATCGATATCGTCGGTCTCATCGATCACATTCTGGAAATGACCTTCGGTTAATTCCTCAATACTTGAAACGGCTTCTTTATGACGAAGCAAGCTCTTCGGCGACATTACCACCAGTGGGCGGCGTAGAGGCCGAATCGCCTGACGGCGCAGCATGTGATAAACCTGCGCAGGCGTCGACGGAATACACACTTGGATATTGTGCTCAGCACAAAGCTGTAAGAAACGCTCTAAACGAGCAGACGAATGCTCTGGCCCCTGCCCTTCATAGCCGTGTGGCAGCAACATGGTAAGTCCACACAGGCGCCCCCACTTCAATTCACCGCTGCTAATAAACTGGTCAATAACAACTTGGGCACCGTTGGCAAAATCACCAAACTGCGCCTCCCAAATCACCAGTGAGTCTGGCTGAGTGGTCGAATACCCATACTCAAAAGCGAGTACTGCCTCTTCCGATAACAAGGAATCGAAAATGGAAAAACTAGGTTGATCTGCAGCCATATTCTGCAGCGGGACATACCGGTTCGCATCGCTCTGACTATGCAGTACTGCGTGACGGTGCGAGAAAGTACCGCGACCGACATCCTGGCCGGTTAGACGCACTTTATGACCTTGCTTCAGCAGTGAGCCATAGGCTAAAACTTCAGCAAAGCCCCAGTTTATCGGCATCGCGCCTGCGGCCATCTTGCGACGGTCTTCATAAATCTTGGCTACTTGACGCTGCACAACAATACCTTCCGGTACCGCATTGACGAGTTCAGCTATTTCTTTTAACAACTTGGGATCAATTGTGGTGTCACCGGCAACATCCCAAGCGTGACCAAGATAGGGTGTCCAATCAACAAACAACTCAGTATTTGGTTGCATCACTAGACTTTTGGCAACGTGCTCACCGTTATCAAGGGCCTGACGATAATCGTCAGCCATTTTATCGGCCAGATCTTTAGTTACGACACCTTCTTCAAGTAATTTATTAACATACAACTCGCGTGTTGTTTTTTGCTTGCTGATCTTGCTATACATCAATGGCTGAGTGCCCGAGGGCTCGTCAGCTTCATTGTGACCACGGCGGCGATAGCAGATAAGGTCGACAACGACGTCTTTCTTAAACTCTTGACGGAAATCTGCAGCCAACTGACTGACAAACAATACCGCTTCAGGGTCATCACCATTAACATGGAATATCGGCGCCTGAACCATTTTTGCTACATCGGTACAGTATTCAGTCGAACGCGCATCTTCTTGCAGGCTAGTGGTAAAACCAACTTGATTGTTGATAACAATGTGAACCGTGCCACCCGTTTTGTAAGCACGGGTTTGAGACATTTGGAATGTCTCCATCACCACGCCTTGGCCGGCAAATGCTGCGTCGCCGTGCAATACAATGGGGACAACCTTGTCGCCAATTGGGTCGTTTCTGCGATCCTGTCTTGCTCGCACCGAGCCCTCAACCACTGGCGAAACAATTTCTAAATGCGATGGGTTGAACGCCAAAGCCAAGTGAACTTCGCCGCCTGGGGTCATCACATTAGACGAGAAGCCTTGGTGGTATTTAACGTCTGCTGAGCCTTGGTATTTAACTTTACCTTCAAACTCATCAAATAATTCAGCAGGGCTTTTGCCCAAGATATTAACCAGTAAGTTTAAACGGCCGCGGTGAGCCATTCCGATAACCATTTCTTTTGCGCCGTAAGAACCAGCACGCTGGATAATGGCATCCATCATAGGGATTAAGCTTTCGCCACCCTCAAGACCAAAGCGTTTGGTGCCTGGGTATTTAGAGCCAAGCGATTTCTCCAAGCCCTCCGCAGCGGTTAAGCGCTCCAGCAAATGGGTACGCACCTCCAGCCCGTACTGCGGCTGAGACCGAACGCTCTCCATTCGTTGCTGAATCCAAGTGCGCTCGCGGGTATCCACGATGTGCATAAACTCTGCGCCGACCGAGCGGCAATAAGTCGAACGCAAGGCATTGTAGATTTCTTTTAAGGTCGCCTGGTCTTTGCCAATATAGAGACTGCCAGTTTGGAAAGTAGTGTCAAAATCAGCTTCAGTCAGCTGGTGATACTGGAGCTCAAGATCGGGGACCCGTGCGCGCTGCCACAAACCCAACGGGTCGAGCTCTGCCTCCTGATGACCACGCTGCCGATAGGCACTGACCAACTGAATAACTCTTACCTGCTTACGCTCGTGAACACTAATATCGCTGCTCACTGGACCGCTATACCGAATAGGCGTCTTCGCTAATTGCGCAAAATGATCGCGAATCGGCGAGTGAGGGATATCGTGAGTGGTTTTTTCGCTTACGCGGGGTAACTGTTGAAAATAATCACGCCATTCGTCGGAAACGGCATTGGGATCTGTGAGGTAGGCTTCATACAACTCTTCTACGTAAGTCGCATTGCCGCCAGATATATGTGAGCTCTTCCATAAAAGCTCCATTGAGTTTTTCTGCATTCCTGTCCACCTAAAAATAAGGGAAGTGGCAGTTCGAATGATTCTGGCCCGATAAGGCCTTCCTCACCCTGTGTAGTCCAGCGACATCAGTGTACGCCGCAGAACCGACTCTCACCACAGGGAACGTTTCTTCCCTCTTATACGCTTTAACGCTCATATAGTGCCGGTAAGCACCGAGTTGTATTTTATTTGGCGCTGCTCGTAAGCAGCGCCAGAGGACTAACTATACGCAGAGTTTTATAGCTCGGCCAAAGCCGAGGGAATACTTAAGTTGCTCTGCTTAGCAACATATTCCGAATATGTCCGATTGCCTTTGTAGGGTTTAAACCTTTCGGGCAAACATTGACGCAGTTTTGAATACCGTGGCAACGGAAAACACTGAATGGATCATCAAGATCACTCAAGCGCTCCTCAGTTGCGGTATCGCGACTGTCGGCCAAAAAGCGATAAGCCTGTAACAAGCCACTTGGACCAATGAAACGATCAGGGTTCCACCAGAAAGACGGGCAAGCCGTTGAACAGCATGCACAAAGAATACACTCGTACAATCCATCCAATTTCTCGCGCTCTTCCGGAGACTGAAGGCGCTCGATCGCGGGAGCCGGCGTGTCGTTTAGCAAGAATGGCTTAATCTTCTCATACTGCTTGTAGAAAAGACTCATGTCGATGACGAGGTCACGAATTACCGGCAGACCAGGCAGCGGACGCAATACTAATTTATTGCCACCTTTGCCATTTTTTAGCGCTTCGGAAATCGGCGTAATACAGGCCAGGCCATTTTTGCCATTGATATTCATACCGTCTGAGCCACATACACCCTCACGGCAAGAGCGACGGTAAGCCAAAGATGGATCACTGCCTTTCAACAACTCGAGAACATCTAATACCATCAAGTCTTTGCCTGCGGTATCAAGCTCCACTTCCTGCATGTACGGTTCCTGATCAGTTTCAGGATTGTAACGATAGAGACTAACTTTCAACATATTCGTTTTCCCCTGAATCAGTACGTACGAATTTTTGGTGCAAACGCTTCACGTGTTTTAGGCGTAAAGTTTACCGCCCGCTTACCAACACGCTTATCACTAGGGAAGTACACAGAGTGGCAAAGCCAATTGTCATCATCGCGCTCTGTGAAATCTTCACGAGCATGGGCACCGCGGCTCTCGTTGCGCGCTTCAGCTGCGATTGCAGTCGCCTCGGCAACTTCAAACAAGTTATGAAGCTCAAGCGCTTCAATACGCGCTGTATTGTAGGCGTTGCTCTTGTCCTCAAGGTGCGCGTTTTCAATGCGAACACGAAGTTCAGCCAGCTTTTTAATACCTTCCTGCATAAAGTCACCGCGACGGAATACGCCAAAGTGGTTTTGCATGATGGTTTGCAACTCAGTGCGCAACGCCGAAACGCTCTCGCCGCCAGTAGTATTGTTGATCTTATTCAAGCGCTCCATAGCCACTTCAATATTGGCTTCAGAGGCGTCCTTCATTTCAATGCCTTCACGCAGACTCTTTTCAATAAATAAGCCTGACGCGCGACCGAATACGACCAAGTCTAACAGCGAGTTACCACCCAAACGGTTCGCACCGTGCACAGATACGCACGCCACCTCACCGCAGGCATACAAACCTGGGATAACAGTGTCGTTGCCGTCGGCATCAACAGTCAGAGCCTGACCGTTAACATTAGTTGGAATACCACCCATCATATAGTGACAAGTCGGCACCACAGGAACCGGCTCTTTTACCGGATCAGCGTGAGCAAAGGTCCGCGACAGTTCGCAGATACCCGGAAGACGACTTTCCAATACTTCTTCGCCAAGATGATCCAGCTTCAAGTAAACGTGATCGCCATTGGGACCGCAGCCACGACCTTCAAGAATTTCCAAGGTCATTGAACGCGCGACGACGTCGCGACCAGCCAAATCTTTAGCATTTGGGGCGTAACGCTCCATAAAGCGCTCGCCATCTTTATTGACGAGGTAACCGCCCTCACCGCGACAGCCTTCTGTTACAAGTACGCCAGCGCCCGCGATACCGGTTGGGTGGAACTGCCACATTTCGATATCTTGCACTGGAAAGCCAGCACGCAAAGCCATACCCACGCCGTCACCGGTATTGATATGAGCATTGGTAGTAGAAGCGTAAATACGACCAGCACCACCGGTTGCGAATACGGTAGCCTTTGATTTTACATAGACAACTTCGCCAGTTTCGATGCAAATGGCGATAACGCCGACCACTTCACCATCGTCGTTTTTAACCAAATCAGTGGCATACCACTCATTGAAAAACACGGTATTGTTTTTCAGGTTACCTTGATACAAGGTGTGAAGCAGCGCGTGACCAGTACGGTCAGCCGCAGCACAGGTACGAGCAGCCTGACCGCCCTCACCAAAATTCTTAGACTGGCCACCGAAAGGACGCTGGTAAATACGGCCCTCCTCGGTGCGCGAAAAAGGCATACCCATGTGATCCAGCTCGTATACAGCCTCAGGGCCAACCTGACACATATACTCAATGGCTTCTTGGTCACCGATATAATCAGACCCTTTTACAGTGTCATACATATGCCACTGCCACTGATCCTGTGGATCTGAGCTGGCAATCGCACAGGTAATACCACCCTGAGCCGACACTGTGTGCGAACGCGTTGGAAATACTTTAGAAATTACTGCTGTTTTGTAACCTGATTGCGCCAACTGCAATGCCGCGCGCATACCAGCACCGCCGCCGCCAACAATTACACCATCAAAAGAAATTGTACGAATATTAGCCATTGTTTAACTCCAAAGAATCTGGATGCCCCAAACGAGGTAGGTGAACAACACAACAGCTGACGCTGCCTGAAACGCCAAGCGCAGCACTGTGCCTCGACCACCCATCGTTCGTTCAGTTAAATAATCGGTAGAGACAGACCACAAACCGATCCAAGCATGCGCAACAATGGACAACACCGCAGCGGTACTAAAAACACGCATAAAGGTGCTATCAAAATAGCCGCTCCACTGCACATATGTCAGGTCTGAGCCACTGCACAGCAAATAAAAACCAACCACCAGCATATATGCCAGTAACACCACACCAGAAACCCGCTGAACCAACCAGTCAGATAAGCCGCTACGGCCTAAATTTGTTACTGAACTTACCATATCCACAACCCCGTCAGCAGAACCAATACCGCCGTAACGACCAACACCAATTTAGCGCCAGTCTCACCACCTTTCATACTCTCACCAATACCGGCATCCATTACCAGATGCTTTACACCGGCAGCTGAGTGGTAGCTCAAACCGATCAATACGGCCCAAATACTTAACTTGCCCCAGAACGATGCCAAACAGGCTTTAGCTTGAGCAAACCCTTCAGGGCCATCCAAACTAGTGCCCAGGAACCAAAACAGCAGGGCTACGCCCGCCACAAGAAACACACCACTAATGCGGTGTAAAATAGAGGTATATGCGGTAATCGGCAGCGCGATTGTTCCGATATCCAGGTTTACAGGTCGTTTATCGTTCACGGTATTTGCCACACTTTTAATTTCTGGCCCGTTTTTTACGAGCGGTTTAAAGGGAGTGGATCAATCAGACACCGAACTCTCCAATCCGGCATCGCTTCTTTAGGAACAGGAGTAGATAAACTCCCGTAGAAACGCCGCGCATTATAGGGCCATCGAAGTGCAATTACAAACCCTTACGGCCCCATAAATCAGCGGCAAAAAACTCGAATATCAAGGGCTTAAAGCGCTATTTCGCACCATTATGGCGCCATACAATTTTTCAGAGCGACCCAAATTAACATTCAATATTTAGTGGACATTTATGTACAAACGATAAAAACCTTCCCTTCCCGTATATTTAGAATTCCATCCGAGCCAATAGCAGGCTAAAATATGCGACCGTTGACAAAACATTTCAGCTCTCTATATTTGTCACTCCCGCAAAAGCGGATTTCCCCTCTGTTACTCTTGGCAATACCTTGCCAAATGCTAGACAAGGGGTACTAACGCCACAAGCTATGTCAAAAGTTACAGGAGCCCGTCCCAATGAGCGATAAGAAAGCAAGTCTGAGTATCGATGGAAAAACGCTGGACCTTAAAGTCCACTCTGGCACCATCGGTCCTGACGTCATCGAAGTCAGCGCCCTGACGGGGAACGGATACTTCACTTATGACCCCGGCTTCGTTTCAACAGCCGCATGTGAATCAAAAATCACCTATATTGACGGCGACAAAGGCGTATTGCTGCACGGCGGCTACCCTATTGAGCAACTCGCAGAACATTCAGATTATCTAGAAACTTGTTACCTCTTACTTTACGGCGCCCTGCCAAACACAACGCAGAAAGAAACCTTTGTTAACAAGGTGCGTATGCACACCATGGTCAACGACCAAATGAGCACCTTCTTCAAAGGTTTCCGCCGCGACGCTCACCCTATGGCGATCATGTGTGGCGTGGTTGGCGCGCTGTCTGCGTTTTACCATGACTCACTTGACATTACTGACGAAAAACACCGCGAAATTTCAGCTATTCGCCTAATTGCAAAAATGCCAACCCTGGCGGCAATGACCTACAAATACACCATTGGCCAGCCTTTTATGTACCCGCAGAACCACCTGAGCTATTCAGAAAACTTCCTGCACATGATGTTCGGCAACCCTTGCGAGCAAGACAAGGTAAATCCCGTACTTGCTAAAGCAATGGATAAAATTTTCCTATTGCACGCCGACCACGAACAAAATGCATCAACGTCTACTGTGCGCTTAGCGGGCTCAACCGGCGCAAACCCATTTGCCTGCATTTCTGCCGGTATTGCAGCACTGTGGGGACCATCACACGGCGGCGCGAACGAAGCCGTATTGGATATGCTTAACGAGATTGGCGACGCATCGCGCATCGATGAGTTTGTTGCAAAAGCCAAGGACAAAGACGACCCATTCCGCCTCATGGGCTTTGGTCACCGGGTTTACAAAAACTTCGACCCACGCGCCAAGGTAATGAAACAAGCTGCTGACGAAGTGCTGGCAGAACTAGGCTTAGAAAATGATCCACTTTTGATTATTGCCAAACGCCTTGAGCAAATCGCGCTGGAAGACGAGTACTTTATTGAAAGAAAACTCTATCCAAATGTCGACTTCTACTCAGGTATTATTCTTAAAGCGATTGGCATTCCGACAAGCATGTTTACAGTCATTTTTGCACTGGGGCGCACCCCAGGCTGGATCGCACACTGGAATGAAATGATAAGCGGCAGCTACCGTATCGGTCGCCCTCGCCAGCTTTACACTGGACCAGCTCAGCGCGATTTTGTGCCTCTAGACAAGCGTTAATAAATAAAAAAGGCCGCTATTGCGGCCTTTTTTATTTCTATTTATTAATAACCGTTGCAGCAACGGCAATGCTAAAACGTTTTATATTCAAAGCCCATTTCTGCGCCGTCCACCGAATCCCCGTAACTACCTAAATTACTATTTTTATCGAACTCTGCGCCCTCCTTGATACGAAGTTTCGTTTTTAACTTTAAACGTCGCTCCTCACTTTTGCCCTCCTCGAACCAGGTTTCAACACCATAACGGCTTTCTTGCTGCGCATTCCAATCTTGGGTATTTAACTTCTCGCTGCTTGGCAAACTTAAATCCAAGGGCTTTAATTCCTGTGATGACGTAACAGGAGGTGGTATCGCAGGCACCGAAACCATTGCTTCTTTGGCCTCAACACTGCCCTGCTTCACTTCAATTAAACCGGAATCCTGCTCTTGCAATACCCCACGCTCCTGTTTAACTTTTTCACCGCATGCAAGCAGTAGCACACTAAAAAAAATCATTAACAAATAACGACTCAACATACCTACCTTTCAACTTATTTAAAGACAACCCACAAACCCTAGTACTCCTTCAATTTGATGTTGCCTAATGCCAAAGTTTGTAGATTGAGGAACGACATGCCTTCAGGCTGGACGCCCGTCAGGGCGCCCCGAAGGGGTTTATCAAACCCAACATGGCGGGATGCTCTACCAACGCTTGTTGGGTATCGCTACCGCTCCACCCAACCTACAAAGTCACACGTCATTTTCAAATTGAAAGAGTACTAGTCCAATTGGACAATAGCCAAGATCAAAAGTGGCGTATACATTTAGCTCATTTTACACCACCAAGAAATAAGGAATATAAAATGAGCAGACTAGCTGGAAAAGTCGCCATAATCACTGGCGCCGCTCGCGGCATGGGTGCGGTAACCGCTAAGTTATTCGTTGAACAAGGCGCTAAGGTTATTATTGCAGACATTCTCGACGACGCTGGCGAGTCCTTGGCTACCTCACTTGGTGACAGTGCTCAGTATGTACACGCCGATGTATCAAGCGAGGCTGATTGGGTAAAACTAGTAAGTGAAGCGGAAAAGCTAGGCCCTTTAAATATTCTAGTAAACAACGCCGCGATATTACACGCCGCCTCCATTGCCGATTCCAATGCCGATGACTATATGCGGGTTATAAAAATCAACCAGCTAGGCACCTATTTGGGTATTCGCGCGGCAATAGCGCCGATGAAAAAAGCAGGCGGCGGCTCTATTATTAACATTTCATCCATCGATGGCCTACAAGCAAAAAATGGCCTGTCTGCCTATGTCTCAAGCAAATGGGCGGTACGAGGCCTTAGCAAGTCAGCTGCAATTGAATTAGGGCCACACAAGATTCGAGTGAACACGGTTCATCCAGGCGGAATATTCACCGCCATGCACGGCGCTGAAGGCCAAGCTGAGCCATCCGAACAAGACAATGCATTTTACGTTAACCACGCCCTTCCCCGAGTAGGTTTACCGATTGAGGTGGCAAATATGTCCTTATTTCTAGCCTCTGACGAGAGCAGCTACTCAACTGGCGCAGAGTTTCTCGTCGACGGTGGCTGGCAGGCGGGGCTCCGTCTCAGCATGTTGCCAAGCTCTTGATTTAGGCCACATCTAAACAAACACTGGAAAGCTAGCAAAGGGTCTTCTATATTGGGCGGGTAACTACGATTTCGTCTGTGGAGGACCCAATGGACACCGAACTACATACAATGAACTTGCTCTTTGACCAGCTTGGCCTGCCTAGCGAAGACAAAGAGATAGAGCGTTTCATTGTGCGACACCGCCCCCTACCCAGAGGCTTACAAATTCACGAAGCAAGCTTCTGGAAACCAGCACAGGCACAATTTCTTAAAGAGTCACTAGATATTGACGCCGAGTGGGCCGAACTTGTCGATGAGTTGGATGCACGCCTGCGCTATTAGCGCAGGTAGTACACCACGATTTAACTATTTCCTTCGTCTAAACCGATATAGCTGATCTTTGGGTACGATACCCATTTAAATATCTGCTGATAACTGCAAATCATGCACTTATGCGGGATTTCACCGGTCGACGGATTCATCTCTCCCGCGCTGACCATCATGCCGTGTCCGCACTTATCGCAAACATAATTTACTTCTATTGCTTGTACCGGGCGTTTTATTTCAGGCATTGACAGAATCTCGTATTAAAGCGGACCGTTACCAGTATTAGGTGCAGGATCGGTACTCGGTGATGTTTGACTAGGCTGCGTTGTTTGCTTTTGACTTGCAATCCCCTTTTTCGCTCGCTCCAACTCTTTTTCCACTGAATCAATCATAGCGGACCAGCCATGAATCAGAGCGTCGTTTGCGCTTTCAATTAAGCCGCCGAGCGAATTCTGCTTCATTGTGTCTAATTCTGTTTTAGCTGACTGGATCCGCTCATCAATACTATCCACCCGCTGCGACAAACTTACCAACTGAGTATTTAAGGCGTTTCGATAAGCCTGCTCATCTCGATACTGCCAATACTCAAAGGCGAGTAAAACAAATACAATAATGGCTGCGAGCAACACACCAACGGATGATTTCATAGACACCTCTACCGCACTTTCACGCATTAAAAATAGAGCTTAATCTCTAAAGACATTACTATGTTACGAGAATAAAGCATAGGCCAACTTTATATACCGCACAGCCAGCCGCGACAATCATTTAAGCATTGGGGAATTCCGTAAAGAATGAAATTACAGCTACTTCTCACCGGTAATGAGCTTATGGCCGGCGATACCATTGACTCAAATTCAGCCATGATAGCCGAGCTCATAACCGACTACGGATGGCGTATCGGAAAAAAAGTGACTGTTGGTGACAACCTTCAATTACTAGAGAATCAAATTCGCAGCCTAGCTGCGGAGTGCGAAGTACTCATTATAAACGGCGGTCTCGGACCAACCGTGGACGACATGACCTCTCTAGCCCTAGCAAAGGTGACGGGCAACACCATCTGCGAGCACCCGGAAGCCCTTACTCATTTGACTCAGTGGTGCGAGCAAAAAGGATTTCGCCTCAATGCATCAAACCTAAAACAAACAATGTTGCCAGCTGGCTGCCATATAATAGCCAATGCCAGGGGCAGCGCGGTCGGCATAAGACTGACAATAGGCAACTGCTTAGTTCTGGCCACACCCGGCGTGCCTAGCGAATTACGCACAATGATGAACGATGAAATTATCCCCTTGCTGAAAAGGCAATTTGAATCCGACTACGTGCAAACTCAACGACTAGCTGTATTCGGTCTGGGAGAATCGTCCATCCAAGAAAAGGTCAACGCAGCCTACCCAGACTGGCCCGATGACGTTGAGCTCGGCTTTCGGGCTTCGATGCCTGTACTCGAAGTAAAGCTCACCACTTACGGCCAACACGCAGGCGAAAAACTAGGCGAGTGGCGCAGTAAAATAATGGGCTTAATTGGCGATCATTTACTCGGAGATATGCCGTTAACGATTGCGCAGGCGGTCATTGCTACAGCCAAACAACATAAGCTAAGTCTTTGTACCGCGGAGTCTTGCACAGGTGGCAGAATTGCCGCAGAGCTCACCGGAGTGCCAGGTTCGTCGACGGTATTCCCCGGCGGCATCGTGAGTTATTCCAATGCACTAAAACAACAGGTTCTCGGCGTTTCAGAATCCAGCTTGGCAAGCGAAGGAGCCGTTAGCGAAACCGTCGCTAGGCAAATGGCGCTAGGCGCCTTGCAGGTTTGCAAAGCTGATTTGGTCATTGCCGTCACCGGTATCGCCGGACCAGATGGCGGCACTAAAGAGAAGCCGGTCGGAACCGTCTGGATGGCATGGGGTAGCAGAGACGACTTACGTGTAGAAAAGTTTTTCCTTCCCCTAGACCGCGCGCTTTTTCAAACATTGGTAACGGCCTTGGGATTGGAGCTTATCAGACGGTATATTTCCGGCATTCCCGGCCTACCAGAACTAATGACACGTCGACGCTAAAGCGACTTATTTTTCAGTCGCAAGTGCATCTACGATCCACTGCAGTAGCATCTCATGTGCACCTATGATCATAGCAACCGCATCGGAATCGCTCACGCCCTGGGGCTCTGCCTGACCATACCATTCAATTCGACAACGCTTATCGTCCAGTGCAGTTACTTTCGCATTTGCTGAATAGTTGGTAACCGGCATCGGCACCCCGCTAGGTATAGCGTATGAAAATCTCATCGAAGGTCCATCCTGCGCGGTTAACACCTCATCGATGGGGTCAATCCCCTTGATATGTAAGCGGCGAGTCATACCGATACCGCTTCCAATCAATTCGATTTTATCGACGCCAGGCGCCCAACTTATATCACCAAAATCTTCTAACAATGCCCATGCTCGCGCCGCCGAAACATTAACCTCGCGCGCCAAATGCGTTTCAACCATATTTATTACTACCTTTTGACTTTAATTATAGCTCTCATCATGCCTCATCATTACCAGTCCAGCCTCACCCGAACGGTCTAGCTCTTCCTAAACCTTTTGCAATGTAAACCATCGCTAATTGGCGCCTTGTTTAAAGGCTGTTACTCTTAGGTAACAGACCCTTAACATAAAAAGCGTCAGGCGTATCGAGACGATCGGAAGACAAATATGACGGCTTCACCAACCACGCCCGTGCTGCTGTTCAGCATGGACTCGGACCAATTTTGGGCGGCACCAACCACAACTGGTGGCTTAAAAGCCTATTACCAAAAATACGGTAGTCAATCTGAAAAATACCATATTGATTTAATTCATTTTAAGGATGAATCCGCCATCGTCCGCTGGCAGCAATCGTGGCAAGACCACTACCTGCCTGCGATACAGGAAGCCACCGAGCGCGGAGAACAGGTGATTGTTGGTTTTAGCATGTACACCTGGAACGCTGCCGAATTTCTCGATCTCATCCACCAAATAAAAGCGCAATGTCCAGATGTGCTCTGCATCGCGGGCGGCCCGCACGTTCAACAAGCGGAGGATTATCTCGGTGAAGACCCAATCGATATCATTATTCTCGGCGAGGGTGAAACCAGCTTCCAAGAGATTTTAGATGCACCACAACGCTCTCATTGGCCGTCTATCAACGGTATCGCATACTTACATAATGGCGAAATCCAAAAGACGCCTGAACGCCAGCGCAGAAAAAATCTCGATGAATTGCCCTCGCCGCTTGATGTTGTTGAACTGTCCGACGCAGACGGTAAACCCCTCTACGATTCTATTTCATATGAAACCAGCCGTGGCTGCCCCTTTAAGTGCGCTTTTTGCGAATGGGGCACCGGTGCTATTGGCAGCAAAATGTACCAGTTTTCAATGGACAGAGTGCGCAGCGATTGGCACAGAATTGTCGATGCAGGCATAAAAGATATATGGCTTGCCGATTCAAATTTTGGCGCATTAAAAGAAGATCTTGAGAAGGCGCAACTGATTTGCGAACTAAAAGATAAAACCGGCTTACCCCGCAGTTTCGCCACGTCGTGGTCAAAAAAGCACAGTCCAAGAGTGCAAGAGATTGTACTCCTGCTGCACAAAAACGGGCTGCTTCCCCACTACCAATTAGCGCTGCAAACCCTGACACCTCTCGCCTTGGAACTGAGTAATCGTCAGAATATGGCCGCTAATAAATACGAGCCCATTGCCCGCCAAATGGCAGCCGAAGGCGTACCTATCGCCGCCGAGCTAATTTGGGGTTTACCGGGGGACAATCTCGCGGATTTTGAGCGCAATCTGGATCAATTACTGCGAACCTTTCCAAACCTCAATATCTTTGCCTACACGCTATTACCAGGCACAGAGTTTTATGAAAAGCGGCTTGAATATCAGATTGAAACCATTCCCGTCGCGGGTTATGGCAAGGCCAAGGGTGAATATGTGGTTGCCTGCCATACGTTTGATCGCAACGAAGGTATTGAAGGCTACTTCCTTATCACTGCGCATATTCTCTTTGCCCACGGCCATTTAATTCCTTTGGCCATACGCTTCCTTGCGCTGCAAAATGGCATCACCACAGCACCGCTACTCCGCGCCTTATTGCGCGCTGTTTGCATCGAATATCAAGACGAGCTGACCGATCTAGACCTACAAGACCGAATGACGGTCTATGAACATCGCGCCAGAATATATACGTGTATTCTTAACGACCCTAAACGGCTGTATTCACTTATAGAGAAAGAAGTCAGTGACTTTTTACAAGCCAGTGCTAACAGCCATTTTATCGCTGATACTCGCCGTATACTGGCCTTAGACCACGCCCTGTCACCACGCTGTGGTAGCGCAACTGAAATCACATACGACTTTGATTTCGATGCCCTCAGCAGCAAAGCGGCACTCGACTGCCTAAGCCTTCCCTGCGAGGAAGACCTCGCCCCCTCCACGTCACAAAGTCTTTTGATCAAAAGTCCAGGCGGTGTTGGCAGTATCTTAAAAGATCCTGACGGCGGCGCATGGCTGAGGGGAGAAATTTTGCACCGCCAAGTCGATATCCAGACAGTGAAAATACTTCACCCCAATGTAAAACCAGTGCAACCTAGTTGATTCAGGGTGTACTTAAAGCAGCGCGTATTTTCTCCGCCGCAGCTGCTAGGGAATCGCCATCAGCGCGCTTGGCATTGCTTATATTTGCATCGGCCATGTCATTAATTGGCGAGAGGTGAATATGGGTGTGGGGTACCTCCAAGCCAATAATCATCATGCTGACACGCTGGCATGCGTAAGCTTTTTTCAAGGCCTTCGCTAAGGTCTGAGCTACCGACATTAAATGTGCTGCCAGCTCGGGCTGCAGATCGTCCCAATGATCGACCTCCTTCCTAGGAATAAGCAATAAATGCCCCTCCTGAATCGGTTCAATGGTTAAAATGGCGACTGCATGCTCGTCTTGCCATACAAAGTGACCGGGCAGCTCACCTTGAATTATTTTAGTAAATATACTGCTCATTTTTGCTCCACTTCTACAATAGTTAGCATTTGTTCAAACACCTTTCTGAGCTCTTGCTCAACAGCAGCTCGGCCGGCTAATTGATACTTGAGAGACACGCTAGCCCAATCAAGTGCGAACAAGAGTAAATCGACTGCCAGCGTCGAATACGTTACTGCGCAAAGATCAACACACAGACTTAAGCGCGTGGCGCTAGCGACAGCCTGCTCGAAAACCAACTCTCTGCGGCAATAGCGGCGCACCGTATTGCTATCAAACAGAGATAGCGTTCCAGGCCCAAAACAAGACAACAGTGTCGCCAGTGAATCAGTACTCAGGTTTCGATGCACGCTTCTCAAGCTCAGTGGTAAATCACTGCGCAAGCGCTGCTGCATAAGATTGAAATCGGTATCCAAACCGTCACCCAGCCATTTTACGACAAGAAGAGAATACGCTCCGCTAGCGGAGTCTCTGCGACTCCCAAGCCAAACGGGTAGAAATTCCTGCCGCCGCCAAAACAGAATAACATCTGCAGATACCGCGAAACTGGATGATAGATAGCTCGCACCTTTATGTCGAGCGCACTCCTCAGCCATCCCCAACATCAGGCGGCCAACACCTTGTCGACGGCATTCAGTCGCTACCGCGATACGGTTCACACGATAGCTGTGACAGCGCGCGTAGTTAGCATTGCCACTGATATGCGCTAAACGCTGCGCGACCAAGTGCCCTTTCGGGCGACGTTCGCCCGCTATAACTGCGTTGGTAGTTACCTCATCCAACCCCCCTTCTACCAATAGTTGGCAAACGCCGACGATACAGCCATCAGATTCTGCAACAATCACTTGGCATCGTGAATCCATTAAATGCTGGAGATCGCTTGGCGTAGTTTGATAATGCGCCTGAACAAGTAGTCCAAAAACTTGGCTTAGCACGCCCTGCTGTTCCAAATCTGTTTGATGCAGCACGCGTACGCTAACGGAATTTAACGAACTGGTTTTTTTCGGCTCGGCATCTAGAAGAAATGCATTATTTAAGAATTGCTCAAGAGGATCATCACTTGCCCACCGCACCGGCTCTCGCAACTCTATGCGCCGCCACTGTGGCCGTTCCCGATGGAGAATATCCTTAAAACGAATATCAAAACCGCGTCCGCTGCCTTCATAGCCGTGAACCGTTGTCGAAAAAACAATTCTCGGGTGCTGTAGCAACTCGCTCAACACGCTTACGGGAAGAGTCGCCGCTTCATCTACCAGCACTAAATCCCAATTATCAGTACGCTTTAAAGCAAAGGCCGGCAAAAACTGCAGTTCGCAGTCATTGAAATAGTAAGCATCGCCGTGCCTCTCCCCCGCCGGCATCAACGTCTGAACCCTGCGAAATGCGGCCTCAACGGCCTCTGCGCGCGGCGCCGTTATCGCAATGCGCCGACACAGTCCACCTTGAAAAAGTTCTGCCACCGCGATACCAAGTGAGGAGGACTTACCGCGCCCGCGATCTGATCGAATCACCAGTGGTCGCTTCGCTCTGCCGGTAACAACTCGGATGATCGCATCCACCGCGGATTGCTGATCAAACGTCGGCAATTGCGACAGCCACTGCTGGCTTTTACCTGGCAGTTGCGGAAGGTATTGACTGTCCAACAATCCCTGCTGGCTAAGGTGATAAACCCCCGCGCTATCACCGACCATCGTCAATATTCGGGTTAGGAATTGAGACTCGGGATAATCCTTTGCAGCGCCAGAATGACGTTGAAAGATTTGCGGCCAACGGCCAAAATCTGGGCATAAAATTACTAGCAGCCCCCCGGCCAACAGCGTGCCCGCGGCCGCCAGCCAATCATCTACGGACTGTGCGGAATTGGCGTCAATAACAACAGAGCTAAACTCTCGGCCCAATTGTTGCTTTGCAATCTTAGGTTTTACACCACACAGTGGATGTGCGGCGAGTAACAAGGTTTCGGTTTCACCTAGCGCAAAGCACGTGAGTTGTTCCTCAGCCCAGTTGGGCTCGCCACTAAGAAATATTAAATACCGATGACCGTTATGTTGAGCCACTTCACGAAGCTGCTCAACAAACTGCTGTAGCTTCGCTATTTTCATAATACTAATCGACCTTAGAAGGATATACCGGCGCTTCATGCATACGGAGATGCAAAACAAGTCGCTCGTCGTCGCGATACAGGGCAGCGCTATCGTCACCCAGATAACGCCCTGCAAGTTTGACTAGGCGGCTTTTTATTTCAGTTTCACTAATAAAAGAGGAGAGAATTCCGGCCTCAATAAACCCTTCTAATCTATACAATACGGCGGGAGGAATATCTAAGCCGGATGCTTGATCATCAAAAAATCCCGTAAGTCGCTCATCCAACGCGGCTAAATACTGGACCGAAACTGAGGCTGTCACGCCGGACTCCGATCCTGTTGCACCAAAACCCACGGCGCAACAACGACCGCCCACACTTCGCAATTTTCCGCCAACCATGTCATCGCAAGTTCTTCCGTTGCTTTCTGCAATAGATTGTCTTTCATCCACGTCGACACAGCCGCGGCATCGTCATTCGCGACCGCTGCAGCAGTGGCAATTAAATCTAACTCTGGCGCCACCACTAATACAGCGCCTTGCGCATAAAAACGCTGTAGTTCAGTCCACAGAATACGAGAGGTTTCACGATTCAACTTGAGCATTAACTCGGAAGATTCATCTGGGGTCACACGAATACCTTATATATTTTCAAAAACAAAGATCATCACTCGCCGTTTTACATAGCGTGCTAACGTTAATTCAGGGCGGGCCATTTGATATTCCACGGCGGATCACAGTCTAACAGCACTGTTTGTAAGGCTACATCGGTAAATGCCTCTCCTTCATGGGGAAAACAGACATAATGCTTTTCGCCACCTCGGAATTGAAAACGCAATGCCATGGCGTGTAAATACATGCGATCACACTCTTGATTACTCGGCCCGTAGCGGCGATCACCAAGGATAGGCACCCCAAGACTCTTCATTACCACGCGTAATTGGTGTGTTTTACCCGTATGGGGCTTTAGAAGGAAGGCGCGTCGCCCATCACTTAACGGATAACTAAAAAATTGGCTCACCGAGGGATTAGTGCGAGTGCGGCTGAGCAGATAACTGCCGCTGCGACTCTTTTTAATGTCACCAACAATGGTGCCCTGCTTTTTACTCGGCTTGCCATCGGCGAGTGCAAAATAGAATTTTTCAACCTCTCTATTCGCAAATAGATTGCCCAATTCCGCGGCGGCTAGTGGACTTTTTGCAATCAATAACAAACCAGACGTCGCATCATCCAAACGATGTACCAAATGCAAAGACTCTCCGGGAAAATCTGCATGCAAAACATCAAGCAAGCTCTGTTGATGCTGATTTCGATGTAAGTTCACGCCAGGCGCTTTATCGACTACGAGGTAATCTTCATTATTTTCTACAATTAAATAAGTTAGTTCGCGGGTACTCGTCATGAATCTTTTAATCAGCTCTGCCGTTGCCAAAGAAAAACGTATTTTTTTCTAGCTGTTCACGCAACACCTTTATCTCTCTTTTAACTGACGCCTCAGACGACGACAACTCAATCTGCGAGGCTAAATTTTCAAACTCGTCACGCTCGCCACTGCTGGCATATAGATCCAGCAACTGCATTTTTAGCGCCACGTTATCGCGGTGAATGATAGCACCCTCTTCCAGTATCTCCCGCGCGCCCGCATAGTCGCTTAGCTCAATGCATGCCGACGCTCGGCTAATAAAACTTTCAATCTGTTCATCGCTCGCTCCAGATGCCGACCAATCTCGTTCGAGATCATTAATATCTAGTGCTAAAAACTCTTTGTCATCTTCCAAATTGCCGTGCTGACGGAGGGCGTCCTCGTCAAGATCAGCAAAAAAATCATCGTCAATATCAGACATATTGGTGTTGCCGATTGCGCCCGCAGACAGCGCGGCCGGGTTGCCCAACTTAGGCTCTGCCTCGTCTATTTCGCCATCTGGTGCGCTATTCTCGAACCGTCTACCGATTGACTTTGCGTCTAGTGCCGAAAAAATATCGTTGAAATTATCCTTGGAAAGATGCCGGTCTGCCTGTGCTTTAGCGGCAACCGCAGCGCTTACGTCTGATAATTCGCCAGTCACACTAAGATCATCGGTATGGTGCGACGACGGCGATTCACGTCGATTGCGCATTAACAGCAATATCGCCCCAATTACGGGTAGCGACAACCACCACAGCCAAGACCATGATTCAGTGTGTTGAGATACCATCACCGGACTATTATCAACGTTTGCCACTGCCGGCTCAGCAACTCCGCCGTTAATCATGACATCATCGACGAATTCAGCCTCGTCACTTTGAGCTGGGTCGGCGACGATAACGCCATCGTCCAAGGTAACGTCGCGAAATGCCCCATCATCAAATTGCGACGACGAATCCGTGCTTTGACTTTCCAGCAACATGGCTTCAGGCCGAGGAGTTGAATTAGCCTCTTCGCTCGGTTCAGAATTCAATGATATCGCTTGCGCGTTTAAACTCGCTAACTGCACCTCTAATGCTGCTAACTTATCTGTCATCAGGGCGATATTGGCAGATACGTCCGCAACCTGTGTGCGTACTTGTTTTAGACTTTCTTGTAAGAATTGTTTCTCGGTCAGTGCCTCACTGCCCGATGAATCACCTAAATCAAACTCTCGCCGTAGGCCGGCATTGTTCATTGCCTCAGCTGATGAGCCTGGTTGTCCGCTCGGGCTACCCCGCAATTCATCTTTTCTTGCTGGCTTCAGCGGTTCAACCGCCGCGCTTCGCGCTACTACTTCCGCATCAACTACACTTTCAAACAAATCCAGCGTGACACGCTCTTTTAATAAATTACGATTATTGCGAATAAACGCACGGGGATTATTTAAATACAGGCGCTCCATCCATTCATTGGCACTGCCCCCCTTTGCACGGGCAGCGCGCTGCGCAATACTCCAGAGACTATCTCCGCGAACAGTTGTATAAACACGGGTATCAGCATTCATTGCTTGCGCCGGGGAATTTTCACTTGCGCCCCCCCGACTCAATGCCGCTGGCAAAATACTGGCAGACTGCCTACGTTCGTTTAACGGACCAGCAATACTAAGGGCAGCATTATTCAAAACTTGGGTATTCGACGTGCTCGCAATGCTGTCAGGCAAATCTAGAAGTAAGGTATAAGCGCGGCTTAATTGACCGCCCGGCCAGCGAACCGTGATCAAAAAATGAAGATACGGTTCATTAACTACCGCATTGCTTCGAAGATAAATTGTCCCGGCGCCCAAACTGCCCATTTCACCCACCGCGGAAATAGACCGAGTATCGACGCTCCCAACTTCGACCCCCGTGTCTGGATCGATAACGGAATGCAATGAGACTCTCACTTGCTCGCTACCGATGCCCTCAGCGCCAAAGATCGGAATTCGCGCAAACAAGGGCTGCCCGAGTTTTGAGTCCAAATTTGCCGACCCCAAGCCCAAGGCCATTGCATCTCGCGCCATGAAAACCGCCATGCATAGCGGCAGTACGGCTGGTAGTTTGCCAAGTCCCATAATATAACTCTCTAATGACTCTGCCAGTCACGAAACATATTCATTAGGCAGAGTAGAATCCCGTCTTATAAAAACTAATCCGAAAGCACACTTACTATTAAACGCCCACCGAAATGTGAACACAATCACAAATTCGCTCCGTAAGGGTCAAGTCACTACCAACGCCGAGTTTTCACTTAGCTGTGTATAAGTCCTTGCTGGAAGATGACACTGAAAGAAAGTTTTCCCCAATTAAGGTGAATAAGCTTGTGGATAAGCATGTAGATTACTAGCTTGAGGCAAGGCTCATGGTGCACGGGAGAAACCGCATAGTTTTTAACCAAACTGTCACATACCTATGATTTACGCTCGCCAGGACTTCTCGAAAAACATGAATAGCACAATGACAGCAGACATCACCATCGCCGCACACCAATAGGGATAGCTCGGCGAGATACGATATAGGGCACCGCCCAGCAAAGGTCCGAACATAAAGCCAAGCCCCGCTATAGCGCCCAACAAGCCGGCTAACCCACCCTGTTCGTGAGATTCAACAGCCATGGTTGCGGTAGCGGTAAACGAGGGGCCGGTTAAGCCCATGCCGAAGCCAAACAAAGCCATCGCGAGATATAACATTGCAATATTGCTGGCATTGGCCAAAAGTAAATACGACAACAACATGAATGGCAGGCCGACGCGCAGTAATCGCATAGGCAGCCCGCTATAGCGACGCACCACAAGGAACTGAGCCAGTAATACCGATATTGATGAAAGGACCATTGCAGTCGAGAACAATTGTGCTGCACGTTTACCGTCCACACCTAAGATATCTTGATAATAGAATCCCAAGGTTTGCTGAACCATCCCCAACAAACTGAATATCGTAAAACCAATGGCGATGTACACGCGATATCGAGGGTCAAAATACGACAATTTAGGCAGCTTTTTACCACTGCTGTTGCTGGCGGCAATCGGTGGCAGGTACCGCCAAACTAATACTCCGACAATGAGGGAAACTCCAGCTTGAATATACAAGGGAGCGAGATAACTAAGCGTTACAAACCACGCCAAAGCGGGCCCGACCATTACCCCTAGCTGGTTAAATGCTTGTAGTTTGCCCATGCCCTTGGTGCGCTCATGAACCGTTGTAACGTCCACTATATACGCCGCCGATGCCGGATGTGTTGGCGTCATTATCACCGCGTGAAAAGCGCGACTGATAATCAATAGAATAAATAGAGGCACGCCCAGCAAAACCCCCGAGAGGCCTAATTGAGCGACAGAATTAAATAGCAACGTGCCAATAACGTAGCCAAACAATCCTAATATAATGAGCGGTTTGCGTCCCCAGCGATCACTGAGACGCCCCCATTTTGGCGCCACGATAAAAAATACAAACGCAGTCAGTGCTGACAGAGAGGTAATTGCGAGCTCTTTTGGCTGAACATCGAGATTCAAAATCGGTATGTGGAATATTAGCTTATCGAGTTGAAGCTCTCTGCCGAGCATCGGCAGTATTGCGAACACCACTGTTTGGCCCATGCCAACACACATCATGGCAAGGTAAAGACTGAACATCGCCTTATTACTAGGCTTTATCGCTTTTACTTCTGAAACACTACTCACTAATCACCACCTCGCGGCCGAATGGAACGCAGAGACATGGCGAACCGAGATTAAATTATGACCTAGTTGGGCTTTATATACCTTAATCGTGCTGCAAATATTCCGAAATTGATTAATAAATACACGAAGCCAAAACTACACACATGAGATTTTAGCACTGCTAAGCAATAGCGAAAATGTAAGCCAGTAAAATTACGTCGCAGCTATACCAGAGTAGAATTGTCGACACCTATTGCTAAAAAAATAGTGGTGCTAGCGGTTATACTTATCAATTAAAGACCTAAGACGCAGGCTTCAAAGATGAATAATGTGGAACAAAGCCCAACTTTAATCCAACGCTGGCTAAATCGGCTTGAGCGAATGGGCAACCGACTCCCCGATCCAGTACTGCTATTCATTTTATTCTGTATCGCCATTATCGGTATTTCGGCCATTGCCGATATGTTCGCAGTCTCCGCCGTTCATCCGGTGAGCCATGACATTATCGCCGCAAAATCTTTACTAAGTGCCGACGGTATAAAGTGGATGGTCGCCAATACCGTCGGTAATTTCATTCATTTCGCGCCGGTCGGTTCAGTTTTGGTGGCGATACTGGGCATTGCGGTCGCGGAAGATTCGGGCCTGCTCGGCCACACACTGCAGCGTCTAACGGCGAATGCCCCACCGCGCAGCCTGAGTAGCTTTATCGTATTCGCGGGGGTGATGTCTAGCATCGGTTTTGATTCTGGCTACGTCGTGCTCATACCATTGGCAGCGCTTATTTTCCGAGCAGCTGGTCGCTCGCCACTGGCGGGTATAGCTGCCGCATTTGCGGGTGTTTCCGGTGGGTATAGCGCCAACCTGTTACTTGGTCCTGTAGACGCTATTTTGTCGGGCATCAGCACCGAAGCGGTTGCGTTAGTCGCACCGGACCAGCAAGTATTAACCAGCGCCAACTATTATTTTACCTTAGCGTCTACATTATTTATCACCATCACTGGCGCCTGGATTAATGAAACCATAGTCGAGCCAAGACTATCGAAACCCAGCGCTCAGAATGCGCTTGCGGAAGATTCGACAGCTATTGAATCCCCAGCCTTAAAAACCGGCATGCGCAGAGTCGGCCTATTCAGCCTATTTTTTATAGGGTTGCTAGTTTACTTAGTTGTTCCCGACCATGGCATCTTACGAAACCCCGAGCCCAATGGTTTGGCCGCTTTACCGCTGTTAAATGGCATCGTGGTTTTTATTGCGCTATACGCGACGATTAGTGGGCTGATATTTGGTTACAGTACCGGTAAATACCAACGTCACCGCGACTGGATTGCTGGCATGGAGACAGGTGTACGCACCCTGTCTGGCTATATGGTGTTGATGTTTTTCGCCGCGCAGTTCGTGAACTACTTTAACTGGACCGGCCTGGGCGCCATCTCAGCCATAAATGGTGCAAATTGGCTTGCCGGACTCAGCCTGTCGAAAGCTAGTCTATTAGTTGGCTTTATTTTAATCAGCGCGAGCATCAACCTTTTGATTGGCAGTGCGTCAGCGAAATGGGCTTTGATGGCACCCATTTTCATTCCGATGTTATATCTATTGGGGGTAGATCCAGAATCAGCACAAATGGCCTATCGCATCGGCGATTCAAGCACCAACATTATCACGCCGCTGATGCCCTATTTTGGTGTTGTTGTTGCCTTCATGCAGCGCCATGACAGTGAAGCGGGAATGGGTACCCTAATCGCCTTGATGCTGCCTTACTCGGTGATATTTCTTGTCGGATGGGCCCTACTGCTCAGTCTTTGGCTCGCGGCAGGTTTACCCCTAGGTCCAGGCTAAAACCTGAACCTAGGCAAAGTGGCTCACTTACTCCTGAACCGTCGCCGCCATTTCATCGATATCGACGTGACGTACGTTGGCGCCTTTCACTAAATAAATAACATGCTCGGCAATATTTCGCGCGTGATCACCGACTCGCTCTAATGAACGCAAGGCCCACATGACCTGTAACACAGAGGAAATCGTACGCGGGTCTTCAATCATGTACGTCACCAAGCTGCGCATGGCGGTGCCGTATTCTAAGTCGACTGCCTTATCTTCTTCAGCGACTTCCAAGGCTAAATCGATATCAAGGCGTGCGAAGGAGTCCAATGCGTTGCGCACCATGCCAGACACATGATCGCCAATGTGACGGATTTCCAAGACGCTGCGCGGTAAACCACCAAGCTCAGTGAGTTTTATAGCGCTGTCCGCAACCTTGCTGGCCTCATCGCCCATGCGCTCAAGATCACTTAATATTTTGCTGATCGATAGCACCAGCCGTAAGTCACTTGCCGCCGGCTGACGACGCGCCAGAATGATGGTGCACTCTTCATCAATCGAGACTTCTAAATTATTAACGATTTTATCGCCCAGCTTTACGTCTGAGGCTAAGCCAGTGTCCAAGTTCATAAACGCATTAGTGGCATCGGCAACCTGCTTTTCGACCAAGCCCCCCATTTCCAACATACGCGTTTTTATATCGTCTAGCTCAGTATTAAACTGCTGAGATATATGATGAGTATGCAAATTTTTTTCTTTCATTTTCAATCTCCCAAAATCTAATAGCAAACCTCAAGGCATTACCGAATGAGTCAGAACTGCCTTAACCATAGCGACCGGTAATATAATCTTCGGTTTGCTTGTTACTGGGGTTTGTAAAAAGAATATCCGTGTTATCAAACTCAATTAATTTGCCCATATACATAAACGCCGTATAGTCTGAAACACGCGCCGCTTGCTGCATATTATGAGTAACGATAACGATAGTGTATTTGTCTTTTAGCTCGTAAATAAGTTCTTCTATTTTTAGTGTAGAAATAGGGTCAAGGGCCGACGCGGGCTCATCTAGCAATAGCACTTCTGGCTCTACCGCGATGGTACGAGCGATAACGAGACGCTGTTGCTGCCCGCCAGACATTCCTAGAGCATTGTCGTGTAAGCGATCTTTTACTTCGTCCCAGAGTGCAGCACCTCGCAAAGAGCGTTCAACCACTTCATCCAGCACTCGTTTTTTGTTTATGCCCTGGATGCGCAAACCGTACGCCACATTCTCATAGATAGATTTAGGAAAGGGGTTCGGCTTTTGGAACACCATACCAACACGGCGGCGCAAGGTGGCAACATCTACCCGCTTGTCATAGATATTGGAACCATCTAAGGAAATCCCGCCATCGGTCCGACAGGTATCAACCAAGTCGTTCATGCGATTAAAACAGCGCAGTAACGTAGACTTACCACAACCACTTGGCCCGATGAATGCCGTGACCTTTTTACGCGGGATGACCATATTCACATCAAATAAGGCCTGCTTCTCACCGTAATAGAGATCCAGATTATTTACGGTCAAGGTGATGTCTTCATCGTGAATAGATTGTTCCACGCGATTACGTCCAAGCGACTCCATATTAATAGCGTGCGCCTTTACCGTTGATTTGTCACTTGTCATAAAACTCGCCGCCTTATCGTTCAGTTCATTCACGATTACATTTCCAATGATTTGTATTTTTCGCGCAGATGATTACGCAAAGCCACCGCACTTAAATTCAGTAAGGCGATGATAACAACCAACAGCAAGGCCGTGGCATAAACCAGGGGTCTCGCCGCTTCTACATTGGGGCTTTGGAATCCAACATCGTAAATATGAAAACCCAAATGCATAAATTTCTGATCTAAGTGGAAGTAAGGAAAATTGCCATCAACGGGCAGCGATGGCGCTAATTTAACAACCCCTACCAGCATAAGTGGCGCTACTTCACCGGCCGCACGCGCAACCGCAAGTATCAAACCGGTCATCATTGCCGGGCTAGCCATCGGCAACACCACACGCCAAAGCGTTTCAGCTTTCGTTGCGCCCAACGCTAAGCTACCTTCACGCAAATTGCGAGGAATACGCGCCAAGCCCTCTTCCGTCGCCACGATAACAACCGGCAACGTCAGCAGTGCCAAGGTCACTGATGCCCACAATAACCCAGGTGTACCAAAGGTTGGCGCAGGCAATGCTTCAGCAAAGAGGGCCTTGTCCATCTCCGCACCAAGGAAATAGATGAAGAAACCCAAACCAAACACACCATAAACAATAGACGGCACACCAGCCAAATTATTTACTGCGATGCGCACGATACGAGTCATCAAGCCCTGTTTGGCGTATTCCCGTAAATAAACTGCTGCCACCACACCAAACGGCGTCACCAATACCGACATAATCAGCACCATAATGACGGTTCCAAAAATGGCTGGGAAAATACCACCTTCGGTGTTGGCCTCCCTCGGCTCGTCTGTTAAAAACTCGCCAAATTTCGCAAAATAGAAGCCCACCTTCTGAATCAGGTTCATGCTATTAGGCTGATATGCTTTCACTACCGTCGAAATACGCTGCTCTTTAATTTGGCCCGCCGCCGTTTTCATCGTGAAGGTATCGCGATGCCATTGTTTATAGAGATCAGCAAGCTGGCCCTGCAACACTTTATACTCAACATCTAACTCGGCGCGCTCTGCCGCGATATCTGCCTGCATTTGTTGGCGCCGGCTTTCACTTACTGAGCTATCAAGTTCAAGACCGCGCTCTTTCAAGCGCATTTTCTCAAGTCGATAATTAATTGCGCCAATGTCTTTCTTTTCTATTCTTTTAATTTCTTCGTGAATATTGTTTGCGCGTGCAATGCGCGCTTGAAATTCATCCCACGCCTTGCCGTCGTCAATGCTAGCGACGACATTGCCCTGCTCTTTGACATTTTGTAAATAGCCATAAAAATTCCCCCACTCAAGCCGTTCTATAACAACAGCATCAGCTGGGTAACTTATCTCAGACAAATAGCGCGTGATTACCCATTTAAAATCTGCACCAGTGACATCACGATTACCTAACTTAACGAGTTGACGGTCAACAAATGCATCATCCGTTTCAATCTTAAAACCCGCACTCAGCAGCTGCTCTATAGGTACTGCCTCGGATTCCACCTGCTCAGCTAAAACCGGAGTAGCCTGCTCGCTAGGAAGCGTATATTGAGCCTGCATTACTGACGCGGGCCAAAAATGACCAAAACCACGAACAGCTAATAGCAAAAGCAAGCCGATAACAGCCAAGGTACTGACGGTTACCGCCGACGCATTGAGCCAAATCATAGGCTCGCCGCGCTTACACCACTCTATAAAGCCTTGCTTGTTATCATCGTGCAATGACATGACTTAACATCCCGTAATTCTTAGTCTGGCGCATCAGTAAATTCAGTAAACACATCATAGGTTTCCGTAGCGCATACGCAGGCGCTGACGCACGGTTTCGGCGACGGTATTCACCGCGAAAGTAAACATAAACAGCACAAAGGCCGCTAAAAACAGCACGCGATAGTGCGAGCTATCCACCTCGGTCTCACCGATCTCTACCGCAATATTCGCCGCTAAGGTACGCATACCCTCAAATATATTGGCGTCCATGATCGGCGTATTGCCCGTGGCCATCAGGACAATCATCGTTTCGCCAACGGCTCGGCCCATACCAATCATTAGCGCTGAGAATATCCCTGGGCTAGCAGTGGGCATTACCACGCCAACTAAGCTTTGCCACGGCGTTGCCCCCAAGGCTAACGATCCGTAGCTTAGGTGTTTTGGTACTGAAAAAATGGCGTCCTCGGCGATCGAGAAAATGGTGGGGATAACCGCAAACCCCATGGCGATACCGACAACGAGGGCATTTCGCTGATCAAACGACACGCCGATATCGTTTGTTAACCACGAACGCATATCGCCGTTAAAAAACCATCGCTCCATTGGCGCACTCATCTCGACGCAGCCCACCACAACAAAGAGTACGACGGGCACAAGCAAAAGCGAATGCCAGCCGTCAGGGACGTGGCGCCGAAACGTAGACGGTAATTTTGACCACGACCAAGCGAATAACAAAATGCCTACGGGAAGTAAGAGGAATAATGAAAATACCGCCGGTAAATTTTTCTCAATGAACGGCGCCAACCAAAGTCCCGCCAAGAAACCAAGAATGACGGTTGGCAAGGCTTCCATCAACTCAATTAGCGGTTTGGTCTTTCTGCGCAGAGCGGGCGCCATAAAATAGGCGGTGTAAATAGCGCCGCATATCGCCAGCGGCGCGGCAATTAGCATCGCGTAGAAAGCGGCTTTTAAGGTTCCGAAAGCCAAGGGTGCAAAACTGTACTTCGGCTCAAAATCGTTACTCGATGCCGATGACTGCCATACATAATCCGGTTCGGGGTAACTTTCATACCACACCTTGCTCCACAGGGCTGTCCATGACAACTCAGGGTGCTCATTATGCAGGTCAAAACTGGCGAGTCCGCCATTGCTATTTTCTACCAATATTTTATTCGCACGGGGCGAGATCGCCAGGGCACTCACACTGCCAACATCAAGGTCTTTGCTCAGCAAGCGACGATGTGAGGTGGTGTAAAATAAATCTAATTGGCCCTGAGGCGATATGCTCACAAACCCTTTTCGACGGTGCTCTGTCACCAAGGCGGCACTGCCACCATCGGGTATCTCAAAATCCCGAACCGGCTGTAATTTATAACCAGATTCACGCTCTTTGTCGCGGACGACAAACCACTGCCCAACCGAACCGTGATCACTGGCAACTAATAGGGAAATACCTCCCAGTAAAAACCGCGCTTGGCTCAGCTTGCCGTTGTCGAATAAATACCCACGATCTGTAACGACCTGCTTGCGAAGATCAATTAAACGAAAACCGCCATCAGCGGCCAATACATAAAGCCATTGCTGGGCAGGACCAATTAAGACTCGACTGGGCACAATATCTAACTTAGGCAGCAGTAGTTCTTCTTCGCTGAGAGTCACTTCCTCACTGAGGAAATCTTCTTCTTTCACCCAACGGCGGCCAAATAATTTACCCTCGCTAATGCCTATAACAATAAGCGCATCATCATTATCACTAATGCCAAGCTGTTCAATCGGCATGTCTTCTGCAAGTAAAAAAGCCTGCTCACCATAGGGGTAACGTAATACCGGTGTAATTAGGCGTTGGTCATTGGGGTAGCTGGTTCGGTAATCATGTTTGGCGATAAGTACTTTCCCATCGCTCAAACCCAAAGCAAATAAACGGCTTTGCTCAGATTCAAGTGCAAAGCTGAGAATGTCGGCTCCCTGCAAGGGTAAATCTGAGGCGGACGACACGCTGCCGTCGCTGAGCTGGAAGAACTCTGCATAACCCTCAGAATCCAAACGGAAACCTATTTCCGCCTGTTCTTCCATAGCAAGATATAGGGCTGGCGATTCGCTAGCCGTTGTGAACTGCGAGTCCGCCTTTATAGACGCCGATTGAAACAGCGGCATAATTTCATATAGCAGATAGAAAAAGATAAGGAGGATGGCGAACAGCACACCGATGCCGCCAGCGGTGATCGTCGTCGTAGCGATTCCGTCTTTTACTTGTCGCCATTTACGGTAGGCGGAAGCGGTAGCTCGTACCTCAGATTGACTCATTTCTTCTAGCTCTCTGAAAACTCACAAACACAATATGACACTTTTGTTACAGTTTGATGACGGAGGCTTTTCAAAAAAAATGCCGCGGGTATTCCTACGGCATTTATGCTGATCACTCCATCATTGCTAGAGCGCCATCTTCGCCTTAATTTTCTCTACGACACTCGCTGGGAGCGGTATATAGCCATCTTTTACGACGACTTCTTGCCCTTGCTTAGACAGAACCAGTTTCAGGAACTCACGTTCCAAAGGAGCAAGTGGTTTATTCGGTGCTTTGTTTAAATAGACATACAAAAAACGAGACAGTGGATAGGTGCCAGATGTCGCGTTTTCTGAATTTGCTTCGACAAACCCGCTTTTGTCATCTTTCGCTAAGGGCACTGTGCGCACGCTAGAGGTTTTATAACCAATCCCCGAGTAACCGATGCCGTTAACTGAGGTAGAAACCGATTGCACCACAGAGGCTGATCCTGGCTGCTCGTTCACACCATTTTTAAAATCACCCTTACACAGTGCAGCCTCTTTAAAGTACCCGTAGGTACCCGATACCGAGTTACGGCCGAACATTTGAATATCGCGAGTCGTCCATGCGTCGCTCATTCCCAACGCGCCCCAGGTCTCTACGTTGTCGGGGTGACCACACTTATGCGTGCTAGAAAAGACCGCATCTACCTGTGCCATGGTCATGCCTTCAATCGGATTATCTTTGTGTACAAAAACCGCTAAGGCATCTATCGCTACCGGAATGGCCATTGGCTTATAGCCGTACTTGATTTCAAACGCCTCAATTTCCTTGTCTTTCATTTTACGGCTCATAGGGCCGATGTTTGAGGTGCCTTCTGTCAAGGCTGGCGGCGCTGTAGACGAGCCCGCAGCTTGGATTTGAATATTGACGTTGGGGTAGAACCGTTTGAAATCTTCGCCCCATAATGTCATCAAGTTGGCCAGCGTGTCTGAACCAACGCTGGACAGGTTGCCGGAGACACCGGACGCACTTTGGTATGTCGGCAACGCCGAATCAACTTCAGTTGCCGCCATAGCCGCTACTGAAGACAAGGCAACAATGGATCCCGCCAAATACTGTTTAATGTTCACGCACCCTACTCCCAAACCAATTAATTACATTAACGCAGCCACTTTATAGGGCAATTATGACAACTTTGTGACAGTCGCTAGGAATAGTGACGACTTTAAGCCGTCTTAATTTGAACCGCGGCGGAACGGGGAAATACACAGGTAAACACACTACCTTTTTCTGGCACACTTCGAATCCGCAGCTCTGCCCGATGTCGAATTAAAACATGCTTAACAATGGCTAGGCCGAGGCCTGTACCGCCAGTGTCCAGCGAGCGACTTTGATCTACGCGATAAAACCGCTCAGTCAAACGCGGTATATATTGCGGCTCTATTCCGATACCCGTGTCTTCGACCTCGAAGTAAGCGTGGTCGTCATCGCGGTACCAGCGCAGGGTTATGGTGTCGTTCTCTGCAGTATACCGAGCGGCATTGATCGCTAAATTAGAAAACGCACTGCGCAACTCATTGGCATTTCCACGGATTGAAATCGTATCGTCACATTCAATCACAATACGACGCGGGCCTTTCGCCGCGGAGCCGCACTCCTCTCTAATCATCTCCATCAAAGACCGCAAGCTTATAACGGTATCATCGCCGGCTTTGGGAACCGCCTCTAAGCGCGACAACAGCATAAGATCCTGAATCAGCATATGCATACGGCGTGATTGCTGAAGCATCTGGCTTACTGCACGATCCCAGCGCGGGTTATCGCCGCCATGTTCTGAAAATGTTTCGAGGTAGCCATTTATCACGGTTAGCGGCGTGCGAAGTTCATGGGAAACATTGGCAACAAAATCTTTGCGCATTTTTTCCAAGCGGTGGGTTCTGGTGACATCACGGGCAAAAAGCAATCGATTGCGCTGGCCGAAGAAGTTCACACTAACGCTCAAGCTTAAACCGCCATTCACTGGCGACGTCATCTCAAGTGGTGTCTGATAACGCTCCGCTTCGAAATAGCGCAAAAAAGCCGGACTTCGAATTAGGTTGATCAGTTGCCGACCGGTGTCGTCTGACTGTCGTAAACCGAGTAAGTCGTGGGCTGAGGCATTACACCATTCAATATTACCCACGGGATCTAGCATCACAACGGCATCTGACATCGAGGCGAATGAAGAGTGAAGATAGTCGATCATCGCCTGTAATTTAGCGCTATTCTGCGTGGTCTCACGCTGCATGTCATAAATGACATCAAAAACCTGCCCCCACATTCCCGATGCCTCCGGAGGCTCTTTATCAACGCCGCTGTAAAGCCAATCGGACAAGTGCTGCAAGTTGCGTAGCAACCAAGCACAAACCAACAGCGCTGCGATAAATAAAGGCCACAAACCCAAATCAAAAATTGCACAAACAGCCGCTACCGCCGTCAGCAGTAGGCCAATGCGCAATAATTCCGTTTTCCAATTGTAATAGCGCATTAATTCATGTGCGCTAAGCGCAAACACCTGTCGTCGAAAAACGATAACCGGTGCCACGTACCGTCTGGATCAGCAAACCACAGTCTCGTTGATCAGTTTGCAGGGCTTTGCGGAGGCGACGAATATGCACATCTACCGTGCGTTCTTCGACGTAGACATTGCTGCCCCAGACTTGGTCAAGTAACTGACCACGGCTGTAGGCACGCTCTTGGTGGGTCATAAAAAACTTAAGTAGTTTAAATTCTGTCGGCCCCATATCTAAGGGCTGAGTGTCGACAAAAACGCGATGACTAGCGGGATCCAATTTTAAACCGCCGACTTCAATACTTTCTTCCTGCTCACGGGTGGTAGACCGGCGCATAATCGCCTTAATCCGCGCCATCAACTCACGGGAGGAAAAGGGCTTGGTAATGTAATCGTCTGCGCCGACATCCAAGCCCTGCACACGATTATCTTCATCGTCTTTCGCCGTTAGCATGATAACGAGCAAATCGCGGGTAAGCTCATCTCTGCGCAAGCGCCGCAACAACTCTATACCGCTTGTGACCGGCATCATCCAGTCTAGCAAGACCAAATCGGGGCGCTGATCAACAATAATACCGTGAGCGTCCTGTGCATTGCTTGCCTCCAGGCACTCGTAGCCGGCAAGTTCCAGCCCAACGCGGATCATTTCCCGTATGGCGGCCTCGTCGTCGACAATCAGTATGGTGGTTGCAGTCATCCCTCTACCCTTTTTTAACAATATTTGTAAGCAGCATTAAAACGACATTTGGTGACAATTTTATGACAGTGCCCGTTTATCTAGATTAATCAAACACTACCGTCTTATTCCCGAGCACTAGCACCCGGTCTTCTAAATGATTTCGCAACGCCCTCGCGAGCACAGACTTTTCGACATCTTTACCCAGCCGAACAAGATCGTCCTTACTGTAGCGATGCGACACGCGAATAACATCTTGTTCGATTATCGGCCCTTCATCAAGGTGCTCCGTCACGTAATGACTGGTTGCGCCAATCAGCTTCACACCTCGATCAAACGCTTTCTGGTAAGGGTTTGCGCCAATGAATGACGGCAAAAAGCTATGGTGGATATTGATCATTCGCCCCGTGTAAGCTCGGCAAAATTCAGGTTGAATAATCTGCATATAGCGCGCGAGCACCACGCAATCTGCTTGATACTCGCCAGTAAGTTCCATAATGCGCGCGTGTGCCGGCGCCTTGTTTTGGGGGTCAATAGCGACGTATTCAAAGGGAATACCGTGCCACTCCACCATGCTACGCAAATTCTCGTGATTAGAGATGACACAGGGAATGTCACAATCCAGCTCACCGCTATGCCAGCGGTGTAAAATATCTGCAATACAGTGCGAGGCATGACTCGCCAATATGACAACTTTGCGTTTTACCGACGAATCCACCAACTCCCAGCGCATGCCGTATTCGTCTGCGATCGGGGCAAAGGCGGCGCGAACAGCCTCCGCCCCCATCTGCAGAGAATCGGCGCGGATTTCATTGCGCATAAAAAACCAATTATTCTCAGCATCAGCATGATAGTTAGCCTCCGTCAGCCAGCCGCCCTGATCCGCTACAAACTGACTTACTCGCGCAACAATACCCACCCGATCTGGGCAACTGATTACCAATCGAAATGTATGATTCATGAAGATGTTTAAACCTTATTCAAAATTCCGCGCAAGGCCTGTGGCAAATCTGCAGGCAATACGACTGTTTTAGCATTGTTTGAGGTTGATAGTTTCACTAAGGCGTCCGCGTATTTCTCGCCTAAAAGATACAAAACTGGCAAATCCTGATCGCCAACCGCTTCCGACACCAGGGTAATTGCCTCGCCGCTGGCCTTGGCCAACACCACCTGCGCCTCCGCATCGCGACGAGATGCCTCTAAGCGTCCATCCGCCTCCAGAATCGCAGCCTGTTTTTCACCTTCGGCTTTAGTCACGGCAGCACGTCGCTGACGCTCTGCTGCAGCTTGCTCTTCCATTGCCTGCTGCATGGTCATGGAGGGATTTATGTCCTGTATTTCTACGGTCTTTAAAGTGATGCCCCAATCGGCGATATCGTCTGATATCGCCGCCTTCAGTTTGGCTTTAATTTGATCCCTTGACGATAGAGCCGAGTCCAGCGCCATTTCACCAACAATAGAACGCAATGCGGTTTGCACTAAATTCTGAATGGCAAAGGTATAATTTTCTACGCCATAAACCGCTTTTTCGGGTGAGACGATATTTATATAAGCAACAGCGTTTGCAATGATGACCGCATTGTCTTCGGTGATGACCTCCTGCGAGGGAATATCCAGTACTATATCTTTGGTGGTGAGCTTATAAGCTACCGCATCAATGTAGGGGATAATAAAATTCAAGCCGGGATTCAATGTGACATGATACTTACCTAAACGCTGCACAATGTGTTTGTAGCCCTGTGGCACGGTGCGAACACCCTTTGCAAAGGTCACCACTACCAAAATCGCCAACGCGACTACCACCGCTAAGCCATCCATCGCCCATCTCCTTTAATGACGTAATGCCATTTCCAATAAATTGCTTAGTGCGCCTGCCCTAAAGCCAGTTTTACAATCAGTGAATTGCCAGACACATCCTCAACCGCTACTCGATCACCAACAGATACGGGATCGCGACATATAAACTCCCATTCATCGCTGCCCAATATCGGTATCGAGAATCGCAAGGTGCCGTGACCAAATTCTGCCCCCAGTTTTATTACCATGGCTTCCTGCCCTACCACCTGCTCGCGTGACATGCCCGACAAGGTTTTGTTTTTCATCTTGGGGTGAACAAACTTAAACCACACTGCCAAATCGATCACCGACATGATCAACCACACCAACAATTGGACGCTAAACGGCATGTCAATCGCGGCTAAAATCAGGCCTACCGCAATGGCGCTAGCGCCGAACCAGATCATCACGAAACTGGGGATAAAAATCTCACTTGCCACCAATAGCATGCCAAAAACCATCCAGTGCCAGTACGCAATATTGGTATTTAACCACTCCATTTTTTACCCCTTTACAAAAGGTCCGCCCACAAGGCATCTATTTAGTAATTATTTATTAAAATATTCAAGCACTTACTGCATGATTTTATATTTCATTGGAAGCTGACTCAGGTCAGCAAGAAACCACATTATCACGTATAATGCGCCTTCATTCAGAATTCTGCGTCCGCACCATGTCATCAGTTATGCAAACACCTAAAGTCATATTTAGCCATCGCCCGTATTGGGCTGAATGTTTTGGCACCGCCAGCTACCTTCCGACCTCACGCGCCGAGATGGATGCGCTGGGCTGGGACAGCTGCGACATTATCATTGTGACCGGTGACGCCTACGTGGACCATCCAAGCTTTGGCATGGCAGTCATCGGCCGCGTCTTAGAAGCTCAGGGCTTTCGCGTTGGCATTATTGCCCAACCTGATTGGCAGTCCGCCGAGGCGTTTAAACAACTGGGCCAGCCCAATCTGTTTTTTGGGGTCGCGTCGGGCAATATGGACTCGATGATCAACCGCTATACGGCTGATCGCCGCTTGCGTCATGACGATGCTTACTCACCGGATAACGAGGGTGGCAAAAGACCTGATCGCGCCGTTATCGTCTACTCACAGCGCTGCCGCGAAGCCTATAAAGACACGCCCATTATTATCGGCTCCATCGAGGCCAGCCTTAGGCGTATCGCCCACTATGACTACTGGAGCGACAAAGTTCGGCGCTCGGTACTACTCGATTCTCGGGCAGATTTACTGCTGTACGGCAATGCCGAGCGAGCAATAATTGATGTTGCTCACCGACTAGGCCGCGGCGACCCAATTGATAGCATCACTGACTTGCGCGGCACAGCCTACGTTATTCGAGACATCCCAACAGGCTGGACGGTAATTGACTCTGCGAGCGTAGATCAATTAGGCAAGGTCGACACCATTACCAGCCCCTACGTCGATACCAGCGCTACCGAGAGCTGCAAAAAGAACGACGATGAAGACGTTGCCAAAGCCCAAGAAGAAGTTCAAACCGTCCGCATTATTGATCCCTTGCAAGCGCGCAAGGCTGGCACCGATTCAGCAAAAACAGTCATTCGCCTGCCGGACTACGAGGTAGTTAAAAATGACCCGGTAAACTACGCCCACGCGGCACGGGTTTTACATCTTGAAACCAATCCCGGCAACGCCCGCGCCCTGGTTCAACGCCATGGCGATCAAGAAGTCTGGCTGAATCCACCGCCCATTCCATTGACCACCGAAGAACTCGACTGGGTGTTTGAACTACCCTACCAGCGTAAACCGCACCCGGTGTACGGCAAGGCAAAAATCCCCGCCTACGACATGATTCGATTTTCAGTCAACATCATGCGCGGTTGTTTCGGCGGCTGTAGCTTCTGCTCTATCACTGAGCACGAAGGCCGTATTATCCAGAGTCGCTCCCACGAATCAATCGTCAAAGAAGTTGAAAACATCCGCGATAAAACCCCGGAATTTACCGGCGTCATCTCGGACCTTGGCGGGCCAACAGCAAATATGTGGCGGCTAAATTGCAAGAGTACCGAAATAGAAAGTCGCTGCCGACGCCTGTCCTGCGTGTTTCCCGGTATTTGTAAAAGTCTGAATACTGATCAAACACCATTGATAGATTTATACCGTGACGTGCGTTCACTGGACGGCGTGAAGAAAGTGTTAATCGCCTCAGGTCTGCGTTACGACTTAGCGATCGAAACCCCGGAGTACGTGAAGGAATTAGTCACTCACCACGTTGGAGGCTACTTAAAAATCGCCCCCGAACATTCGGAAGACGGCCCGCTTTCCAAAATGATGAAACCGGGTATGGGTAGCTATGACAAGTTCAAAGCGATGTTCGATAAATATTCAAAACAAGCGGGCAAGGAACAATATTTAATTCCCTACTTTATCGCGGCTCATCCCGGCACCACCGACAAAGACATGATGAATCTGGCGATGTGGTTAAAAAGCAATGGTTTTAGGGCCGATCAAGTTCAAGCCTTTTATCCTTCGCCAATGGCCAACGCGACCGCCATGTATTACTCCGGCAAAAATCCGCTCAAGAAAGTATCGAGAACCAGCGAAGACGTTGTCAGTGCTAAAGGCTTAAAACAGCGTCGTTTACATAAAGCCTATCTGCGCTATCACGACCCCGAGGGCTGGCCATCGATTCGCGACTCACTGCTCAGCATGGGCCGTAAAGATTTAATCGGTTACGGCAAAAAGCACTTGGTCCCGCCGCGCCAACCCGCTAACTGGACGCCCAAAAATGGCAAAGGCCGCAGAATTCTCACTCAGCACACGGGTTTGCCACCGAGAAAAACGAAATAAAAAATTCATTTTTTAAGGTGCAAAAGTCTTCCTATCGTGCTTGCGAGTATGTATATAATGGATCTGCTGGCTACGGATGCAGCTTGGTTTTATGTATATAGCACCACGAAGTCGTTTTTAGTACCTCGTTCTGTTTCATAAGTCCCTGCCTATCTCAGCTCAAGCACCAAAAAAGGCAACCACGCAACGAGGTACACAATATGTCCAGAAGCACTGGAAAAGTAAAATGGTTTAACGAAACTAAAGGCTTTGGTTTTATTGAGCAAGACTCCGGACCAGATGTTTTTGTTCACTTTAGCGCCATTGGCGGTTCAGGCTTTAAAACCCTGGCAGAAGGTCAGGCAGTCGAGTTTGACGTGACGACTGGCCAGAAAGGCCCTCAAGCTGCAAACGTAACACTTCTCTGATTTATCTAGGGCGCCGCAATAGCAGCGCCCTTTTTCTTCCCAGCTATTCCCCAAGCGAAGCCGGTAATATGCCGAATTAGCGATCGCCGCTCTGCCGTGGCAGGTGGTAAACATTGGAAAGTTGAGCACAGCCGTTCACGCTATTTATTTCAGGGAAAACAACAATGACCGCAATGCATTTCACTCGCACTCTCTGCTTAACATCGGCAGCTTTATTAATGAGTCTTGGCGCCCACGCTGAATCTTCGACACCCAATATGCTACCTAAACACATCGTATTTTTGGGTGGTTTAGCGCACAACAAGGGTCCAATCGCCAGTGAAACCGAAGATGGGCCCGACGTAAACATTGCCTATCATCATTTGCTGAAACGCTTCGACAATTCTGGCCTTTACGCACATGGCGGCGCTGTCATCAACTTATCAGATGGCACCAGCTACGCCTATATTGGCGGCACGGGTCGACTCGCCTTCGGTGCCTCCCCAGTGTATGGAGAGATCGGTGTCGGCTTCGCAGTACACGATGGTGATTTGGAAAAGAAATCGAATGACCGGCGCGAATTGGGATCGCGAGAACTATTCCGATTTGAAATAAGCTTGGGCTACCAAATAAGCGATGCAATATCTGCCAGCTTATTCATGGATCACATATCTAACGGCAGCATTCTCAATAACGACGACAACCGTGGACTCGACACCTACGGTCTGCGAATAGGTTATAGCTACTAAACTTCGCCGTCATTATTGACGAAAAACGCCACCCCTAGCGGTGGCGTATATACCAGCAGTAGTGAATCGGTTTACCTGCGCGAGAGAAATCTTCGTCTAAAGACCACCTTGTTTTATCTTCTATTTGATATTTCTCTGCCACGCTATCGTCGAGACTAAAGTCGCGTTTATTGGTAGAGAATATCAGCAAGCCATCCGGTGCTAAGCAGCGCATTGTGTCATCTATTAACTCGCCGTGATCGCGCTGAGTATCGAGTACATCATCCATGCGTTTTGAATTTGAAAATGTAGGCGGGTCTAACAAAATAAGATCATATTGATCTTCGCAGCTTTTTAACCACTTTCGACAATCCGCGTGCTCAGTTCTATGCCTAGCCTCGCTGAGGCCATTTAGAGATAAATTACGCCTCGCCCACTGCAAATAGGTTCGCGACATATCCACCGACGTAGTAAAGCGCGCACCGCCGATACCAGCCTGCACGGATGCAACGCCGGTGTAGCTGAATAAATTTAAAAACCGCTTTCCCTTTGCACGCGCGGCAATATCTAAACGAACCGGACGATGATCTAGAAAAAGTCCCGTATCCAGATAATCAAATAGATTAACCAGAATCTTAGCCTGCCCCTCTCTCAATTCCATAAAAGAATTTCGTGGCGCCTGCCGCTGGTACTGATCTTTGCCGCGTTGCCGCCTGCGCTCTTTGATAGCGATATTACCGGCGGAAACAGAAAATACTTGGCTTACCGCTTCTATGACTTCCCGCAATCTGCGCTCAGCATCTTCTTCTGAAATAGTCACCGGAGCCATATACTCGGCGATATGCACAGCGCTGCCGTAACAATCTACCGCCACGGCGTACTCGGGCATGTCGGCGTCGTAAACCCGGTAGCATTCAATCTCGTTTTTGTTTTTCCACTTGCTTAAACGTTTAATATTTTTCCGAAGACGGTTCGCAAACATTTGACCGCCGGCAGTCAGCTGCACATCCGACGCCGCGTTTTTATCCTGCTGCTGCGCCTGATCGCGCTCGACCACAAATGCCTCAGAATTAATATTAAATAATAATAACTTCGCAGGAATGGTGCCGTTTAAGAGCTGGTATTGCTTATGGCTTCTCACGCCCATACGCTTACCGAGATCCGGATTCCCGGTAAATATCGCCGCTTGCCAGCCTGTAAAATGAGCTTTCATGGCTTGACCAAGGTGACGGTATAAATGCAGCAACTCCGCCTGCTCCCCCAAGCGTTCACCGTATGGCGGGTTGGTAATGAGCAAACCTTCAGGCACGGTTCTGTGAGTCGGCATTGCTAATTGCGCAAGCTCACGACGAGATACTTTTACAAAGCGACCTAGCCCCGCATTGTCGATATTCTCCTCAGCTTGGGCGACAACTTTGCCGTTGGCGTCGTAGCCGCGAATTTCCGGCCAGTCTTTAGCCATCGCCTTACTGCGCAACGCGCGCGCCTCTTCCAAGAGACTATCCCATGCGATTTGGTCGTGGCCACGCCAGCCGGTAAACCCCCAGCGGCTTCGTAACAAACCCGGCGCAATCTGCATCGCCATCATCGCCGCCTCGATCAGCAGGGTGCCTGATCCACACATTGGATCAATTAAGCCACCCCCTCGGCTAGCCATACCCGGCCAGTCGGCACGCAGCAATAATGCCGCGGCCAAATTTTCTTTTAGCGGCGCCATAGCGCCACTGCTGCGGTAGGCGCGGCGGTGCAGACTCTCCCCTGATAAATCGATTGCTACGGTGATATAGCCCTTGCGCAAGCGCACATTGACTCGCACATCGGGGTTTTCTTTATCAACACTTGGGCGCTGCGCCCCGCTAGCCAAAAAATAATCGACTATGGCGTCTTTGCTTTTTAAAGCACCAAAATGCGTGTTGCGGATATCATTAGACTGGCCATTAAAGTCGACGGTTATTTTGCTATCTGCAGATAAATGCTCATCCCACTTTAGGTTTTTTAAGCCGTCATACAGTGCCTCGGCGCTTTCGCCGCGAAATTCAGTCAAGACCAGCAAAACACGGTTGGCCAAGCGCGACCACAAGCAAATTCGGTAGGCTGTCGCAACATCCGCGCTAAAACTCATCGCACCGACGGTCTCGCGATTGAGCTCTGCCCCCAAGGCAGAGATTTCTGAAGCCAAAAGTTGCTCCAAACCCTTTGGGCAAGTAGCAATAAAAGAATATCTTTGACTCATAAAACCTCTAATGGGTGCTAGTGATTGAAAAATTCAACTTACTTAACAACAACTTAATTCTTTATACGTCTTACATCTAAAACCAGCAATACTTATAAGTAATAGGTCTTCGACGAAACATATGAAAGTTTGATTACATGAAGATCCTGTCGCGATCAAACGCATCGCGATGGTGACAGAAAACCGGCTGTTGCGCGAACAAGCAATACCGTAGCGACATGTTGACTAAATACGTGGAGGCTAATGCCCTATGAGAAGACAGAAACGCGACATGACTGAAAGAGCATATCAACGTGGTTATCAAGCAGGCATTTCCGGCAGGCAAAAAGACAATTGTCCCCATAATCAAGAGCAACTTAAACAGGAGTGGATGACAGGCTGGCGAGAGGGACGCACCGATCATTGGGATGGTATTGATACCGCCACCGCTCTGGAAAAACAGGCGTTTCATTAATCAAATACTGTAGATAAAAGGCCCTTAGGGCCTTTTTTTATTCCCGCTCAATACCTAGTTAATTACCGCGTTCTACGCCCCCGCCCGCCAGCAGGTGCTTCGGTAACTGGCATCGCTAATTCTGCCATGCCGTAGACATTGGCAATCTCTTTTTCATCTAACTCTATCCACTGCCCCACTTTGACTTTAGAGGGAATGAATACCGAACCGTAACGCACGCGCTTTAAACGATTAACCTGTAATTCTTGGGATTCCCACAGGCGCCGAACCTCGCGGTTGCGACCTTCCATAATGACCACGTAATACCAGTGATTAATGCCTTCTCCGCCACCGTCGACGATATCGCTAAAGCGCGCGACACCGTCTTCCAGCTGCACACCGTCTGTTAAGCGCTTCAACACGTCTTCTGTCGCATTGCCCATCACCCGACACAGATACTCGCGCTCAATGGTTGTTGAAGGGTGCATTAGTTTATTCGCGAGATCGCCATCGGTTGTAAACAATAGCAGGCCGGTGGTATTGAAATCTAAACGCCCAACCGATATCCAGCGCTCACCTTGTAAGCGCGGTAAACGATCAAATACCGAGCGTCGCCCCTCGGGATCCTTGCGACTACAGATCTCACCCTCAGGCTTGTTGTACAGCAATACCCGCGGTTTTGCCGCAGCGGTATCGAGACGCAATGGCTTACCATCTACTTGTATTTTGACTGCCGCGTCTACGCGGTCACCCAACGTTGCTACGCGGCCATCGACGAGTACACGACCTTCGCTAATTACTTTTTCCATTTCCCGGCGTGAACCCAAGCCAGCTCGAGCCAATACTTTCTGCAGTTTTTCGTCGGTTTGTATCATTAAAAGTTGGTCTCGGGTGGGAATTCTTTGTCGTAAACCTCGTCTTCAATAACGTTGCTTTCCGACTCAGCTTCTATTTCAGTATCTATTTCGGTAACTAGCTCGGACTCTGATTCCGTCTGCGCGTCTGACTCCGCCGTCGTGTCTTCGCCGTTGTTGCTATCTAAAGCAAACTCACCGGTGTGCAGCTCTAACTCACCGTTCATCGTATCGAGATCGGTAATTTCAGCCAGGCTCGGCAATTCATCGAGATTACGCAAATTGAAGTAATCTAAAAATTTACGGGTGGTCGCATACATCGCAGGCCGACCAGGTACATCTTTGTGGCCCACCACGCGCACCCATTCGCGCTCCAACATGGTCTTTATGATTTGCGAACTGACCGCTACACCGCGTATATCTTCAATATCACCGCGGGTGATCGGCTGGCGATAGGCAATCAAAGCCAAGGTTTCTAGCATGGCGCGGGAGTAACGCTGCGGTTTTTCCTCCCACAGGCGACCTACCCAAGGCGCGAGATCTTCACACACCTGAAGGCGGTAGCCACTGGCGACGACTTTAAGCTCATACCCTCGACCAGCGCAGTCCTGGCCAATCGCATTCAGCGCATCTTGAATATCACCCGTACTCGGCCTTTCGTCGGCCTCGAATAACTCGGCGATATGCTGCAGGGATACGGGCCTCCCCACTGCCATCAAGACGGCTTCGATGATTCGTTTTAACTGCGGTAAATCCGGCATCATATAACTTTCGCTTTTACGTGGATTGGCGCGAAGGCCTCTGATTGTACAATTTCTACTAAAGATTCTTTGATCAATTCCATAATCGCCAGAAAAGTTACCACGACGCCTAAACGTCCCTCTTCCGCTTTAAACAAGGTAACAAACGGCACGAAGCTGTCCGATCGCAATACGGCTAAGACCTCGGACATACGTTCGCGAGTTGACAGCTTTTCGCGCTGTATTTGGTGGCTTTCAAATAGGTCGGCACGACGCAATACTTCGCCCAACACAATAAGCAATTCTTTTAGGTCTACATCCGGCTCAGCGCGCACCTTTGACATCGGTGGTGGCTCAATAACAACCGCGTAATTATCACGCCCCATTCGCGGGAGTTGATCGATGTTCTCAGCCGCTTGTTTAAAGCGTTCGTATTCTTGTAAGCGGCGAATTAGCTGCGCACGCGGATCCTCTTCGTCGTCGAGCACGTCCGCCGAACGAGGCAGCAGCATACGCGACTTGATCTCAGCGAGCATGGCCGCCATGAGGAGGTATTCCGACGCCAATTCAAACTGCATCGCGCTCATCATATTCACGTACTGCATATACTGCTGAGTGATCTGCGAGACGTTTATTTCCAGAATATCTAGGTTTTGACGCTTAATAAGATAAAGCAGCAGATCGAGTGGCCCCTCGAACGCCTCTAAAAACACCTCTAGTGCTTCAGGTGGTATATACAAATCTTTGGGAATTTCGGTGAGCGGCTTGCCCTGCACCACCGCGAAAGGCATTTCGCCCTGCTGTGGTAATTGCCGAATAGCCTTGAGACTAACAATCTCGATGGCTTGCTGCGCAGCGTCTGGTAAAGGCTCCAGACGACCGAGCAATATGTCAGGCGACACCGAATCCTGTTCAGCCAGCGGCGCTGCATCAGGCTGTTCGACGGCGAGCTTTTCTGAAAGTTTATCTTGCACTGTTACTGAGATCTCACGATATCATCTACCAAGGGCGCGATTATACGTTGATCTGGGCGCCCGTCACAGCGAATCCTCAAATTGACTCACATCACCCAAACCACGGCGAATAATGACGGGAACATCGTCAACCAAATCGATCACCGAGGTGGCCTCCATGCCGCAGTAACCGCCGTCAATAACAAGGTCTACGAGATTGCCGATGGTATCGCGAATATCGTAGGGATCCGTCATGGGTAGCTCTTCACCGGGCAATATTAAACTCACACTCATCAAGGGCTCGCCGAGCTCCGCCATTAAATCCAGGCAAATCTGATTTGCCGGCACACGCAAACCTACACTTTTACGCTTAGGGTGATGTAAGCGTTTTGGCACCTCTGGCGTCGCCCGCAATATAAACGTATACGGCCCAGGGATATGCGCTTTCAGCAAGCGAAACGCGCTATTGTCGACCTTGGCATAGGTTCCCAGCTCAGAAAGATCGCTGCACATTAAGGTGAAGTTATGCTTTTCATCTAAGCGGCGTATAGCTCGCACACGCTCAAGCGCTGATTTATCACCTAATTGACAACCCAGTGCGTAAGCCGAGTCGGTTGGGTAAGCAACCACCCCGCCCCCTCGAATGATATCGGCCGCCTGCTTAATTAAACGAGCTTGCGGGTTTTCTGGATGTATTTGAAAAAATTGAGTCACTGCGCCTACCTTAAAGTACTTATATTGTTGATTCTACATGTTGCCAGCGCGCCCAAACCGGCTTGCACGGCGCCACGATATCGGCATTGCAACCGAGTTCCAGCCAATTACTGGGCTGGTGAAAATCGCTGCCTGCAGACGCCTCAAAGTCGAATTGAGTGCAGAGCTGACGGAGGTAATTTAAATCACTAGGCGATGGTCGGCCATTGCAGACCTCTAAGCCCTCACCACCGGCTTCTTTAAAATCTGCCAACATGCGCCGCAGCTTGGCATTGGTCAGCTTGTAGTGCAGTGGATGTGCTAATACCGCCACCCCACCTGCTGATTTAATCCAGTTTATTATGGTTTCAAGTGACGGCCACATCGCCTTAACATCACCCGCTTTGCCCGCACCTAAATATTTATCAAATGCAGTCGCCATTGAATCTACATAACCCTGTGCCACCATAAACCGCGCAAAATCAGGGCGGCCAATGGCTCGTCCATCAGCTAGCGCAGACGCACCCTCAAAGGTATCTTTGAATCCGAGTTTTGCAAGCCGATCACCGATGATTTTAGCTCTCTCGCCACGCGCAGCGCTCTGATCAGACAGCTCTGCCTGTAACCGACTGCAAGTGGTATCTATACCCAAGCCAAGCACATGAATATTAACGCCCGACCACGTGCACGATAGCTCTATCCCCGCGATGAGTTTTAATTCTCCAGTGCTGATTTCGCTGATCGATGTATAGCCGTCAATGGTATCGTGGTCAGTCACCGCCAGTAATTGCACTCCACACTCCTTGGCGCGCAACACCAACTCCGCTGGGCTCAAGCCGCCATCTGAGGCTGTGGTGTGGGTATGTAAATCAACTATCACGCCAAATATGCTCCGAGGCTAGTGGTGAAAAATTAAAATGGGTATAGTGGGCGGATAATCTTCTCCAACCCTTTTACTGACATTTATCGACGGGATTTCCAATGCCGGACCAGGCAAATACACCTCAGCGCCACAGCGTCATCGTCAATCTTTTGTTCAACATCATTGTACCCACATTGATACTAACTAAGCTCAGTGGCGATGCCTACCTGGGGCCTCGCTATAGTATCGTGATTGCCCTCGCCTTCCCATTAAGTTTTGGCATTTACGACTTCATGAAATCACGTCGCGCCAATGCCTTTGCGATCCTTGGCTTTATCAGTGTCTTATTAACAGGCGGTATTAGCCTATTGGAGCTGGACGCCGAATATATCGCCATCAAAGAAGCCAGCATACCGGCAATTATCGGTATCGCCACTTTAGTGTCACTGTATACCCCTTACCCCCTGATCAAAACCTTCCTCTTCAATGACGAAGTTATCTACACTGAAAAAATAAGCAGCGCGCTGCAGGAGCATAACAACGTAAACATGTTTGACGCGGCACTTCGCAACGCGACCTATTTAGTCGCCTTCTCATTTTTTCTGTCGGCGACGCTCAATTATATCCTCGCCAAAATACTCTTGGTGAGCCCACCGGGAACAGCTGAATACAGTGCGGAATTAGGAAAGATGACCGGGCTCAGCTTTCCGGTAATAGCGCTGCCTTGTACCTTAGTTATGCTGGGCGCCCTATTCTATTTAGTCAAACAGATCGAAAAATTAACCGCGCTCAGTTTCGACGACATTTTCAGAATACATTAGGATTTTCTATGTTATACGCAGTAATCAGTGAAGATGTTGCAGACAGCCTCAGTAAAAGACTAGGCGCTCGAGCCGCACATATTGAGCGACTTCAAGCACTCAAAGCCCAGGGACGCCTCGTGCTAGCTGGACCTCACCCCGCTATTGATAGCGAGGATCCGGGCGAAGCAGGTTTTACCGGCAGCTTGATCGTAGCTGAGTTTGCATCGCTTCAAGAAGCACAGCAATGGGCCGACAGCGACCCCTATATTGAAGCCGGTGTTTACGCCAAGGTGTTAGTTAAGCCTTACAAAAAAGTATTACCGTGATTGATGCAGAATTTGAACTACTCTAATAAGTGCTTTATCCTTCAATGTTAAATATTTAGCGCAGTTTATTAACGTGGAAAATACAGTGAAAAAATCATTTATATTCGGTTTGTCAGTGATCCTGTTTTGTTTGACAAGCGCGTCTTTCGCCGACACCCGTTATATCAGCGATAAAATTTATGTACCACTGCGCGTTGGTGACGGTTCAAAATACCGCATCATTCATCGCGGCCTACCAAGTGGTGAGAAGCTCGAATTAATCAGTACAAACGAAGACAGCGGCTACTCAAAGGTTCGCACTGACAAGGGCGTTGAAGGCTGGCTGCCAAGCCATTATTTGATAAGCTCTCCAGCCGCAAGAAGCCAGTTGGCCGCCAACAAGAAGCAAATCGATGAACTGAGCGGCATCAACAAGGAGCTGCAAAAAAAACTGGAAAACACCACCCAAAGCAGCCAGGAAACCAATAGCATCGTTGAAGAGCTTCAACTAGAAAATAAATCACTAGCCGAAGAGCTAGAAGAGATTAAACGTATTTCTGCCAACAGCATTAAACTCGATGACGATAACCGCCGCTTGCTTGAATCAAATCAAATGCTCAGCAGTGAAGTCGACGTATTAAAAACCGACAATGCCCGCCTTCGTGAAAACAAAGAAAACGAATTCTTCTTAAACGGGGCATTCGCCGTACTTATCGGCGTGATGATTGCTCTTATAGCCCCGCGAATGATGCCTAAACGACGTTCTGATTGGGGCTAAACATGCGCTTTCTACCTGCACTGGTCTTTGCCATTTTCGGCCTAGCCGCCGTTACGCCGGCTTTAGGGCAGGAAACTAAGACCAATCCCGTGGTTGTGATAGAGACCTCGAAGGGTGACATCACCCTTGAGCTTTACCCGGATAAAGCGCCAGTCACCGTTGAAAACTTTTTAGGCTACGTAAAAAGCGGGTTTTATAACGGCACCATATTTCATCGTGTCATTCGCCGCTTTGCGGTTCAGGGCGGCGGCTTTACGCCAGACTTAGTGGAAAAGCCCAATGGCGAAAGTATTGTCAACGAGTCCAAAACCAGTAAACTTAGAAACGATCGCTGGACTATTGCCATGGCTCGCACAGACGACCCTAATAGTGCCCGCTCTCAATTTTTCATTAACATGCGCATGAATCTGGACCTTGACTCCCGTATGGGACGCGATGGCTATGCCGTATTTGGCAAAGTGATTGAGGGAGAGAACATCGTTCGCGACATCGCCATCAGCAACACTCACTCCGTTGGCGGCATGGACGACGTGCCGGTTGAACCAATTCTGATTATTAGCACGACAATCAAGTAAGCGAAACTATTGCGCCTACGCGCGAGGGGTCATTTTGACTGCGCTAAGTATCAACCTGAATAAAATTGCTTTAATTCGCAATTCCCGCGATACAGAATACCCCAGCGTTGCCCTGCACGCAGTGCGCTGCATAAGCGCCGGCGCACACGGAATTACTGTGCATCCACGGCCTGACCAACGCCATATTCGCGCGGATGATTGCTACGAACTCGCCACCTTATTAGACGTCGAGTTTAATATCGAGGGCAACCCTTTCGCACCAGCCTGCAAAAGCGATCGACGTGACGTAAGCGACTATCCCGGCTTTATGGAAATAATCCGCTTAACACGACCTGCGCAATGCACGTTGGTACCGGATACCGACAGCCAACTTACTTCTGATCACGGCTTCGACTTACGTAAAGATGGCGATCGCCTTACGCCAATCATTGCAGAATTAAAATCCCTAGGTGTTCGCGTCAGCCTTTTTATGGATCCAGATCCAGCTCAAATTCGACTTGCAAAGGACATTGGCGCAGACCGCATAGAGCTGTACACAGGTCCATACGCAGAAAGTTTCGACTCACTTCAACAGGACAGCGTACTGAAGCAATTTATTCGCGCCAGCGACGTAGCCGCAGAGGTCGGGCTTGGCCTTAACGCGGGACATGATCTAAACCTTCACAATTTATTTTTATTTAAGAATAGCGTACATAAACTATTAGAAGTCTCTATCGGTCACGCCTTCACCGTTGACGCCATCGAACTCGGCTTAGATAAGTGTATTAAATCGTATCTGAGCTGCCTGCGCTAAAACCCCAAAATTAAAATCGTCGCATTTTTATTAGACTCGTTGAAAGCGGCGCTTATCTACCTGAAGCAGGTAAGCGCCACTCAATAGCTTAATTAAAATACCTTTTTGAGTACAACATAAAAGTCTGCCTCAAGCTTATCTAGCTCATCGCTCGATTCAAAACCGTCGTCCATAAGTGGTCTAGCAGCCACGGCATCAAGAGTTATGCCCCAACCCAAGTCAGCTCCAATACGCGCGCCCATATCGGCAATACTGCGTTCAGCACCCGCTGACCCACTAGCATTTTCAAATTGCGATGCACCGTATTCAACAAATACTGAGGCCGAGAGATCAACGCCACCCAATATAAATTTATGCGTAAAATCCGCTGCCGTGAAGTAACCTGAATCACCAGACAATACACCTGGCAGGTAAGCACTAAGTGCGCTCATACCACCAAGCACCCATTGCTGCTGCTGCGGTAGCTGCTCATCCGCAATCTGCGCAGAGAAATTAAAATTCAGTTCCGAAGCGTCGGATAAAGGCAGTTTCGCCGCAACCTTCGGCAACACCACAACAAATTCCGCAGTGCGCGTCGTAGGCCCGACTTCGGGCGACGTCGCTGTTGCCGTACCAAGAGTACCGCTGTCGCCAGTTACACCTGCTTTTAACGACAATTGCGCCGACCAACGGAAGGTTTTGCCGTCGATCAAAGTAGCAGAAAAATATTTTGCACCAAGCTCCACAGTGCCATATTTTTCGTCTTGCAGACTGCCAAACATCCCGGCGTCAATCTGGGAATCAATATACTCAACTCGCTCAAATAAATTAAAGCGGTGCGTCAAATCAGCAGATAAAACCTGCTCACCTGTTAACGCGACCGCATTAATGTCCGCATCTAAAGAGAGGTTTTGCGTCGTCGTGGTCGTTGTCGGCGCGCTGCAACCAAGCAGCCCGCCCAAAGGCCCTAGCAAATCACAAAGCGGGGTTCCGCCGCCCGTAATTGTCGTGATTGGAACCGGACCGAAATTTTGTGTGTATTCAGTATGACTAGCTGTAATGCCATATAGGCCAGTACTAAATGCACGATCAGCGGACAACTGAAAGCGGTGATAATCCTCACCATTTCGCGACTCACCTAAGTCAGTAAACGCCGTTTCATAGCCAAAAGTTGCTCGCGTACCGTTCTCAAAATTATGACTTATACCCACATCGCCAAAATAACGGCCAACGTAGCGGCTCCCCTGGTTGCCAATTTGGAAAACCACGTCAGTTGAGTCAAAATCCTCTACTGGCCGCGGCTCAAAAACCAGCACAACATCTTCAGGATTATTAGCATCATTCTGATACGATACTGAGTAATCCATTCCGATCCGCTGACTCTTTACATTTGCCATAACTCGAGCGCGCTCAAACTCAGCCCGCGTTAAATCCGCATCACCAACTAAACCCTCAAAAAACTCACCAAGCTGATCGCCCTGGACATCCGCCACTCGACCTTGTACAGCGTGTATATAAACAACATTACTGTCCGGTGCATATTGCATCGTCACCAACAAATGACCCTTGCGCAAAACCAGCGAGTTCATTAAAAAAATTGCTTGTGACGGTGTTTTCGCGGCCACGAAAATGGCATCTAACTCGTCGTTACTTAAATAGTGGGTTCCAGAAACCCGCAACTCGTAACCGTTAACCTTCCCATTGTAGCTTGCAGAGGCGCCAGACACTGACTCGATATATTGCGGAGTCGTTAACTGTGGTGGTAACGCCGGAGGAAAATCAATTGCCATAAATACAAGTCCTTTGATAAAGGCTTAATATGCAATTGTAAGCATATTAAATTTAATAGAGATTCGACGGGGCAGCCAAAAGCTGACCGTCGTCATAATTACTGATCAGCGTTGTTCTGTTCTTTAACGGATTGAAACACGTCACCGTCGAGAATATTCAACTCTACGCGACGGTTTTCAGCACGCCCTGCCGGATTGTCACTGCCGTCGTCATTTTCGTTGCTAGCAACTGGAACAGATTCGCCATAGCCGCGATATGCAAGACGCTTGTCTTCAATGCCAGCTTCGATCAAATAGTTATACACGGTCGCTGCACGAGCGTAAGAAAGACGGATATTGTATTCATCACTGCCTTTGGCATCAGTATGCCCATCCACAGCTACCAAGGCTGCTGGCTTAGCCTCAAGTACCTTTACGGCATGCTCAAGAATTGGCAACGACTCTGGCGTAAGATCAGCGCGATCGAATTCAAAATTAACACCACGCAAAACAAGCGCCGCATCTTCGGTTAAGTGACAGCCGGTTAAAAAGACCGGCATATCAGCCGGCGTATCTAAACACTCATCTCGATCATCACAAACGCCGTCAGCATCCAAATCTTTACAGCTATCCAGCAAAGCTACATTATTGCGATCCGCGCAGCCCACCCCACCGGTAGCAGCACAATTACCTGCATCACCACCACCAGAGCCATCACCACCATTACCCGCCTCATTCGCTACTGCAACCGTAATTAAACCGCCATTTCCAGATCCAGGCCCGTTCAGCGCGCCCACAGCGACTAATCCACCATTCGCCGAGTTAGCACCGTTTAATGCACCAACAGCGACGGTTTCGGAATTACCTGAATTATCGCCATTCAACACAGCAATTGCGCCAAAGTCAGAATTACCGGAATTATCGCCATTCAATACTGCCAGCCCCGCGCTACCGCCATTACCGACATTGTCGCCAGACAAAACAGCTGCGCCAACAGCATCGCTGTTACCGGAATTACTGCCAGATATTGCAGCTATGCCAGCAAGACTGCCGTTGCCACTATTGCTGCCACTTAAAACAGAAACACCAATCAAATCGCCATTGCCTGAATTATTACCAGACAATACTGCAAGACCAATTATGCCGCCGTTACCTGAAGAACCGGGTGTTAACAACGCAATTCCGGCCAAGCCGTCTGCAGCGGCGTTACCCGAGTCAGCCGCACCAAGTAAGGCTAGACCTATTGGCTGACCATCTAAGCCTGGCAGCGACAACATTTGAGCCATCTGAACACCACCAGCAGTAAGCTGGTCGGTAAGACCTTCTAGTGCGCCCACCACGGGAACCACTATCGCTCCCTCAGGACCAACTAAACTGCGCAGTTGCGTGACAATGCCGCTTTCATAATTTAAGCCAAGCGCACCTATTAACTGCGACAAACCCAGCGCATCTATAGGTATTGCAGTACCAGAACCGGTTTTATTGCCAAAACCAAGCAGCTCCCCCGAAGCCAACGTAAGGCCTAGATCATTCTCTGGGTTGAGGGCATCCGCGCCAAGAAAGTCATTATCACCAGTGCCGACGGGATCCAAAACTGAGGCACCAACGGTCCCTACTGTGGTTCCGACCTCCGATAAAAGCTGAGTTAAACCTAAGGTATTAAGTAGATCTGTAAGAGCATCTGCTGTTGCAACCGTCGAAAATAACAATGCCATCGTCACCGTAAATATAGACAATAGCTTGCGTAAACACGCCATTATAACGCTCCCAATTGAACACTAAATCTCCAACTCAATTGTCGAAGACACATTACCAAAACCACACGCCAGACGACCGCCAGCAATCACTTTGCTAGCGGTCACAAAACTCAAACGACGGATAAATAAGGAAATTAAATACAGCTGAGAAGATTTGCCGAAAATATTGCGAGATATAAGAGCGTGTTTTCCGCAGCTGCCTTTAAAAACAGTTGCAACATTACATTTTCGCAAACAAATTGCGTACATAGATCAAAATTGCATTCTCCATGTACGCAGCAGAAACCCTCTACTGGAACGTCATTGTTCCGCGGTACTTAACAACACAAAAAAAGAAATCCCAGTGAACCATAAACACAGGCTAAACCTATGGCGCCAATACTAATCAAAGCCTTGAAGCTTAAATAGCGAAGCAATAGGTAGAAACCGCTATTAATATTGTTTTGTGACGGCAATCACACAGCCAAAACGCGAAAATGGCGACTACGACACATTCGAAGCAATTTGCCGGCTTGACGGCTAGGATAAATTTAAAAAAACCATAACTTAGGAGGAGATAAGGTGTGGCGAGAAATCGAAACCGCAATAAAAAAACAGATAAAAACCAACATTAAAAATGCGAACTGCGCGCTGAAAACGCGAACTGTTTTTAGGGGAGATATTTAGAAAATGGGGTGGCCGACGGGGCTTGAACCCGCGACAACAGGAATCACAATCCTGGACTCTACCAACTGAGCTACGGCCACCATTGGGGAAAAAATCGTCCTGTAAATGGCGCGCCCGACAGGATTCGAACCTGTGACCGACGGCTTAGAAGGCCGTTGCTCTATCCAGCTGAGCTACGGGCGCAAAACCGTCCGAACTGAGATACGAAAAATGGTCGGGGTAGAGAGATTCGAACTCCCGACATCCTGCTCCCAAAGCAGGCGCGCTACCAGACTGCGCTATACCCCGTTTTTCGTTTCCCGTATGCCCCGCTACAGGAGCTGCGCATGATACGCAGACCTTTTTATCTCGTCAACGGTTTTGGGAAAAATTATTCGATTGATTTGTTGGCCTGTAGTTTGTGCACATGCGACAATAACATCCTAATTTGAATCACCTTTTTATGCGAGACCTATCTGAATGACGGCGTTGATTTTAGACGGTAAAACACTGGCGGCAAGCTGGGAAGAACAACTCACAAACCGCGTAACGGCGCTAAAAAGCCGTTCAAACGGCCGCACTCCCATACTCGCGACAATCTTAGTTGGCGATGACCCCGCCTCCGCTACTTACGTCAAGATGAAAGGCAACGCCTGTCGACGCGTAGGCATGGATTCATTGGCGGTGGAAATGCCCGGATCGACCACCACAGAGCAGTTGCTGACCAAAATTGACGAATTAAATAGCGACCCCAATGTCCACGGGATCTTGCTACAACACCCCGTTCCAGAGCAAATAGACGAGCGCGCTTGTTTCGATGCGATTGCTCTTCACAAAGATGTCGACGGCGTGACCTGCCTCGGATTTGGCCGCATGGCAATGGGCGAAGAAGCTTATGGCTGCGCCACCCCCAAGGGCATCATGCGCATATTAGAGCACTATAAGATTGGGATCGAAGGCAAGCATGCTGTTGTAGTCGGTCGTAGCGCCATTCTCGGCAAGCCAATGGCCATGATGCTACTTGAGGCCAATGCCACTGTGACTATCTGCCACTCACGAACGCAAAACCTACCAGCCTTGATAAAGCAGGCGGATATTTTAGTCGGCGCAGTGGGTAAACCTGAATTTATCAAGGCGGAATGGATTAAAGACGGCGCGGTTGTTGTCGATGCCGGCTACCATCCGGGTGGCGTCGGCGATATTGAGCTTGCACCTCTAGTCGATCGGGTTAGTGCTTACACTCCTGTACCAGGCGGGGTTGGCCCCATGACGATCAATACTCTGATATTTCAAAGCGTGGACTCCGGCGAAAAAGCCATCGCCTAACACGGACAAGCATCATGGCTAGGGTAAACAAACCACCAAAAAAAATAGGACCCGCGCAGAAGTTTGCGCGGCTGCTGCTTAGCGGTATTCTGCAGATCTTCTTCTGGGCAATGAATACTCTGCGCTTTAAAGGCCAGCTGGCGTTAGAACAACCCTGTGTGATGGCGGTTTATCACGACGAACTCCTCCCCATTATTCATCGATATAAAAACCAGAATATCGCCGCAATAGCCTCACAAAATCATTTCGGCTACTCAATAGCAATGGTGATGGAACGCTACACCTACGAAGTCGCCCTCGGTTCGCCGAGCCGGGGCGGCAAAGACGCCTTTGTGCAACTACTTAAAGCGGCGAGAAAAGGCAAAACCGTCGCCTTCGCCGTCGATGGCTCTCGCGGCCCCCGTCATGAAATGAAAGCCGGCGCAGTCGTGTTAGCCATGCGGGCAAAGGTGCCGCTCTACCTCATTCGAGCGGAATATCAAGGCTGGAGAATTGAGTCAACTTGGGACAAATCTAAATTCCCGAAACCCTTTGGTAACGTGACCTTGCACAGCGAGCGCTTTCCACTAGAAGACTTTGACGGCCAAGACATTGAACACATTGTTAGCGCCGCAGAAAAGAGATTAGCGGCCCTGTTACCGGATGATTATCAGGCAAAATGACACTCACCGGAAACACGCTCAGACTCCTGCCCGTTCTGAGCTTCGCGCTTTTCATCGCTTATTTTTCAATACTGCCCTCAGCGGCGATGCCAGACCTAAACCTGTGGGACAAGCTTCAGCACTTTGGCGCCTACCTGGTGTTTGTCTTATTGACCTACCCGCTGACGCTTAAACGTCACCATTTACACCTTGCCGTCATTGCAATTTGTGCCTACGGCGGTCTACTGGAGATAGCGCAAGCCTATTCACCAGGTCGCTATGCGTCGATATTAGATTTCCTTGCAAATAGCCTAGGCGCTATTTTCGGCCTACTGTTACTCAGACTTTGTCCGCCAATCAAACAGCTCGGATAAGACTAAGATTCACTCGGGCTATAAAGCAGCAAAGCCGCAGCGAGACTAGCAAGCCTGCGCCGCTCAACTGGGGATAATTTGCTATCGATCCACACACCGCCTTCGTTCATCACCTGAATTGCCGCAAGCTGCAGGCCATCGCGATAAACGAGATAGCCTACAATCTTACCCACAGGCCAAGCGCTGCCTTCTAGCTCATCAGTGCCAAGCACTTCGTATACCGGCATCGCCTCTTTGCTGGAGAATAAATAGCCGCGTAAGTGTTCGTCGTTAGCTGACATCACCAGCTTCCAAGCAACGGTTTCGCCCCACTCTAACAACGAGCAATTCAGAAAGGATTCGGCATCAACGATCCACTTGGCGTCGCCGCCGAGCACGCCGCGAAGATTCACATGGTCGCTGTCTTCTCCACTTTTGCAATCAAGCTGAGCAACGTTGTCGACGCCATCAGAAAATGAAAAGCGATATGCACCGGCTTGACGGACACTTTCAAAATCGCCAATTTCGAGCGTGCTAGTCTTGTCCCAATCGCGACCTACCTTACCAGTGACAAAAGACGCGAACCCGAGACGCTGATTAATCAACCAGCCTTGCCGGCCAGTAACAGGAAAATAATCTGCCGTCGCCAAGAAGCCACCATCTAACAATAGGTTTGGCGTGGTGCACCCGACGAGTACTGCAAACATCCATAGAAGAATACTTTTTTTCACCGCAACGCCCTACCCAACCAATAATTAATTTGAACAGCCTTTGCGACGAGGCGCCTTTATTGACGGCGCCAAGTAGTGCCCTCGCGGCTGTCTTCCAAAATGACACCCTGCGCTTTTAAGGAATCGCGAATTTCATCTGCCCGAGCAAATTGCCGATCTTTCTTGGCTTGCACGCGCTCTGCAATTAACGCCTCAATAGCGTCAGCTGCTAACTGATCACCGCTACCCGCCTGTAAAAACTCATCGGCTGATAACTGTAAAATGCCGAGCAAGGCCGCCATGGATTTTAAATTGCTAGCCAAACACGCAACGCGTTCAGTTTCGAGTGCTTCTTTTGCACTATTTAACTCTCTTACCATATCGTAAAGCACCGCCAAGGCGACGGGTGCATTAAAATCGTCTGCCATAGCGGCATCAAATCGATTAACGTAAACATCGTCTTTATCTAGCTCTGCATAAGGTCGCGCGATGACAACACCCAATCCTTTAAAGGCGTGATAAAAGCGCTCCAAGTTTTGCTTGGCAATAAGTAAATTATCTTCTGAATAATTGATTGCGCTGCGGTAGTGGCTAGAAATAAGAAAATAACGCACCACCTCTGGATGATAGCGATCGAGAATTTCACGAATGGTGAAAAAATTCCCCAGCGATTTCGACATTTTCTCATTATCGACCCGCACCGCGCCGGCATGCATCCACGTCTGCGCGTAACGCTGACCTGTTGCCGCCTCAGACTGCGCTATCTCATTTTCATGATGCGGGAAAACCAAATCCGGCCCACCACCATGTATGTCAAAGGTATTTCCTAAGCAGCAAGTAGACATGGCTGAACATTCTATATGCCAGCCCGGACGGCCCTTCCCCCAAGGCGACGGCCAGCTCACGCCATCGTCTTTAACCGCTTTCCACAATGCAAAGTCACGGGGGTCGTCTTTAGCTTCGTCGACCGCAATACGCGCGCCAGATAACAACTCATCCGGGTTTTTACCCGATAACTTTCCGTAGTCGGCAAATGCAGTGACCCGATAATACACATCGCCATTAGCGGCGGTATAGGCGAAGCCCTTTTCTATCAATGTGGCGATCATAGTTAAGATGTCAGCGATATGAGCGGTCGCTCTGGGCTCCATATCTGGCGGCATAATATCCAGCCGCGCGGCATCTTCGTGCATGGCCTTAATAAAACGCTCAGTTAACGCTTCAAAGGGCTCATTATTTTCATCTGCCCTGCGCAATATTTTGTCGTCGATATCAGTGATATTGCGCACGTAGTTGACGGCAAAACCCTTGCCACGCAAATACCGTGTAATGACGTCAAACGCCACCAACACCCGCGCATGTCCGAGATGACAGAAGTCGTATACCGTCATACCGCAGACGTACATATTAATTTTGCCGTCCTGCAGGGGCACAAGAGGCTGCTTGCTGCGGCTGAGGGTGTTGTAGATTTGAATCGTCATAAATGATCGCTTAATGCTGGACGGGAGACGGGAGATGCAACGTCAAAATCAACCCAAGCCCGTTATAAAAATTTGATTATATCCATCAGCTGCTAGACTTCAGACTCGAAGCGGGAAAACAGCTTTTGCGCCTCCGCTCTCCCGCCTAACATCTAGCGCCATCGCTTTCGACAGACATCCGACCTCAGACGTCCGACTCCTTACCCCACGTATCACGAAGGGCAATCGTGCGGTTAAATACCGGCGCACCGCTTGTGTGCTCAAGCTTGTCGGCAACAAAATAGCCCGTTCGCTCAAATTGAAAACTCGCCTCTGGCGCCGCGTCGGCAAGGCTCGGTTCAATCCAACAATGCTCAATGATGCTCAATGACGCTGGATTGACATGATCAAGAAACTCTTCCCCGCCTCTATCTGGCGACTCATGAGTAAATAGACGGTCATATAAACGCACTGTCGCCTGCTTACCGTGACTTGCCGATACCCAGTGAATAACGCCTTTTGGCTTTATACCGTCTTCTGGGTCAGCACCGTGGGTTGCCGCATCGTAGCTGCAATGCACTTCTACAATATTACCGGCAGCGTCTTTAACAACGGATTCAGCCAACAGTACATAAGCACTACGCAAACGCACTTTTTTACCTAATACCAAACGTTTGAATTTTTTATTGGCCTCCTCGCGGAAGTCTTCGCGCTCTATATAAACTTCGCGACTGAAAGGCAGGCTGCGCTCACCCAAATCATCACGATTGGGGTGACCCGGCGCATTTAACCACTCGACTTTGTCGTCGGGATAGTTAGTAATAATAATTTTAAGCGGGTCCATTACGCACATGGCGCGCGGTGCATTTTTATCAAGATCATCTCGGATTGCGTGTTCGAGCATGGCGACATCTACCACACCTTCACTGCGTGCAACACCAACCATATCGCAGAAATTTCTGAGCGCAGCCGCCGTAAATCCGCGGCGGCGCATTCCCGCGATAGTCGGCATTCGGGGATCATCCCAACCGTCTACCACGCTCTCATCAACCAGCATTTTTAATTTACGCTTGCTGGTCACCGTGTAATTTACATTCAAACGCGCAAACTCATACTGCTTGGGCTGCGCTGGCACTGGCAAATTGGCGATAAACCACTCATATAAAGGACGGTGATCTTCAAACTCCAAGGTACAGATTGAATGCGTAATGCCTTCCAGCGCATCTGACTGGCCGTGGGTAAAGTCGTATGTCGGATAAATACACCATTTATCACCAGTCTGGTGATGACTCACCTTGCGAATACGGTAAATGATAGGGTCGCGAAGGTTGATATTTGGCGCTGCCATATCAATTTTAGCGCGCAGCACCCTGCTGCCCTCATCGAATTCGCCATTGCGCATACCGTCAAACAAGGCGAGATTCTCTTCCACGCTGCGGTCGCGATACGGGCTATTTTTACCGGCTTCGGTCAAGGTGCCTCGGTACTCGCGAGCCTGATCCGCACTTAAGTCGCACACATACGCGTTTCCGTTGCGAACCAAATGCAGTGCGTAGTCGTACAAGGTGTCGAAGTAATCCGATGCATAGCGAATCGGACCCGACCACTCAAACCCCAACCAGCGGATATCTTCTTGAATAGCATCTATATAGGCCTGCTCTTCTTTTGCTGGGTTGGTGTCGTCAAAACGCAGATGGCAGCGCCCGCCAAACTGCTTGGCAAGACCAAAGTTCAGGCAGATCGATTTAGCGTGCCCGATATGTAAAAAACCATTTGGCTCTGGTGGAAAGCGCGTGACGAGTTCACCACTCAAACGACCCGAGGCGATGTCTTCCTTTACGATAGTACGTAGAAAATTATTGCCGGATACTGCATTGTCAGTCATTGATGGGTTCCAAATGTCCAAAATCGGCGAATTACTGTAAACCGCCGAGGCCGCAGGAATCTGCACGCGATAAACACAAAGGTTTAGCGCCGGTTTCGCCCCGCAGCCAAAAGCCGTATTATAGCGGCTTTAATTTCCGGTTATAAGCGAGATCAGCGTAAATGATTATCTTCACTACAAATTTCGGCGACATTAAGGTTGAGTTGGACTTCGAAAATGCGCCGAAAACCTCAGAAAACTTTAAACAGTATGTGCTTGACGGCTATTACGACGGTACTATTTTTCACCGCGTAATCGATGGCTTTATGCTGCAAGGTGGCGGTTTTGAGCCCGGCATGAAACAAAAAACAACCCGTGCTCCTATCGAAAATGAAGCGGATAACGGCTTAAAAAATGATGTAGGCACCCTCTCTATGGCCCGTACATCTGACCCCCACTCAGCCAGTTCACAATTCTTTGTTAACGTGAAGAACAACGACTTCCTGAACCACAGCAGCAAAACCATGCAAGGCTGGGGATACGCTGTTTTCGCTAAAGTCGTTGACGGTATGGACGTTGTAAACCAAATCAAAGGCGTTAAAACCACTAGCGCAGCCGGCCATCAAGACGTGCCCGCAGAAGATGTGATTATTGAAAAAGCGGTTTGGGTAGACTGATATCGCTATGAGCACTTTATTTATCTCAGACCTCCATCTGGATGAATCGCGCCCGGAAATCACCCGGGCGTTTTTTTCGTTTTTAAAAACCACCGCCAGCGATGCCAGCGACCTCTATATCCTTGGGGATTTTTTTGAAAGCTGGGTCGGTGATGACGACGAATCACCATTTATTAACTCGGTAAAGCAAGCCCTCAAAGATTTTACCGATCGCGGCGCGTCACTCTATTTTATGCACGGCAATCGCGATTTTTTAATCGGCGATACATTTTGTCGCGACGTCAGCGCCGAACTTCTCCCCGACCCAAGCGTTATCTCCCTAGCGGGAGAACAAACCTTATTAATGCACGGCGACAGTTTATGTACTGATGACCAAGACTATATGCAATTCAGGAAAATGGCGCGAGACCCTCTCTGGCAGCAAGATGCGCTCAGCAAATCCCTTGCGGAACGCCGTGCGATAGCCAAACACATGCGTATGGTAAGCGGCGAATCAAATAGCAATAAAGCCACAGATATAATGGATGTGAATGCGTCTGCAGTTAACGCCGAAATGGCGAAGCACGGCTGCACAAGACTAATCCACGGACACACGCATCGCCCTAATCGTCACTCGATTACCACCACTAAAGAAATCACAGAGCGCATTGTCCTCGGCGACTGGGATCACCAGCTGTGGTATTTAAAAGTAGACAACAACGAAATCAGCTTAAATTCCGCATCTATCGTAAGCTAACCCCCGCCCCAAAGAGAGATCGCACCAATTTGAGGCGATCTTATGCAAATGAAATAGCGCACCACACCCAAAATCCGCCTCAGATCGGTGCGCAACACCCCTTCACCAACAAGCAAAAAATTACGATAAGGCTATGATATTAATAGACTTATGTCTTATGGCATAGCTATTGCTATTAACTCCTCAGAACGTTCTACGCCCCTTGCAACGAGCATATGTTCGACATGCATAGAACCGATGGCAAGCATCAATGCTGATCACATCGATGCCTGGCATTAACTACTTTGGAGACGAACCGATGCCTCGGTATCACAGCCTGTTTACCCGCACCTTAAGCGCAATTGCATTAACAACAAGTTGCCTTGCCATAGCGGCAGAACCGGAGAAAGAAGAGCTAAAATTTGGCTTTATTAAGTTAACAGACATGGCTCCGCTGGCTGTCGCTTATGAAAAAGGCTACTTCGAAGACGAAGGCCTGTATGTGTCTCTCGAGGCGCAAGCGAACTGGAAAGTGCTGCTTGACCGTGTAATAGACGGTGAATTGGACGGCGCCCATATGCTAGCGGGACAACCGCTGGGTGCCACCATTGGCTTTGGCACCCAGGCACATATCATCACTGCGTTTAGCATGGATTTAAACGGCAATGGCATCACCGTCTCCAATAACGTTTGGACGGAGATGAAAAAGAATATTCCGATGCAAGCTGACGGCAAACCCGTTCACCCCATTAAGGCTGACGCCTTAAAGCCGGTTATCGACAAATACAGAAGTGAAGGCAAGCCCTTCAAGATGGGTATGGTATTCCCAGTCTCAACTCACAACTATGAATTGCGCTACTGGCTAGCTGCGGGCGGCATTCACCCCGGTTACTACGCGCCGTTGAAAGGCGACACCAGCGGCACTATCGACGCCGAGGCCCTACTGTCGGTCACTCCGCCGCCGCAAATGCCAGCCACCCTGGAAGCCGGCACTATTTATGGCTACTGCGTAGGCGAGCCCTGGAACCAGCAAGCCGTGTTTAAAGGCATTGGGGTACCGGTTATTACCGATTACGAAATTTGGAAAAACAATCCCGAAAAAGTGTTTGGTGTTAGTAATGAGTGGGCGGAAAAATACCCCAATACCCACATTGCCGTCGTCAAAGCGATGATTCGCGCCGCCAAATGGCTGGACGACAACAACAACGCCAATCGCCCTGAGGCAGTAAAAATTCTATCAAAGTCAAGCTACGTTGGTGCCGACTACGATGTGATCGCCAACTCTATGACAGGCACATTTGAATACGAAAAAGGCGACAAACGCGAAGTCCCCGATTTCAACGTGTTCTTCCGGCACAACGCGACTTACCCCTACTACTCGGATGCCATTTGGTACTTAACCCAGATGCGCCGCTGGGGACAGATTGCCGAACACAAGCCTGACAGCTGGTATATGGACATCGCCAAGAAAGTGTATCGCCCTGATATCTATCGACAAGCTGCTGAAGAGCTAATTGCAGAAGGTAAAGTCAGCGCCAGCGAATTCCCAAACTTCGCATCTGAAACTGGTTACAAACCACCACAATCAGAGTTCATAGATAACATCACCTACGACGGCCGCAAGCCCAATGAGTACATCAGCAAATTTAGCATCGGCTTAAAAGCTAAAGATCTACTGAAGTAATCATCCTGCCCCGCCGCGGCGGGGCAATTTTGGAGCACATATGTTGAAACAAAATACCCTACATTATTTGAGTGTGGCGGGCTTTCGCTGGATGGTGCCGGTAATAAAACTCGCCTTCTGGGAAAACCCTCGCGAACAAGGGCAAGAAATCGTTAGATTAATTGCATTACCGCTATTTGCCATTCTCGTTTTTTTAGCAATCTGGTCCACTGCCGCCTCAAAAATCGATACCAGCCTCGGTACCTTTCCAGGGCCAGGCGTTGTCGCATCAGCCGCCAGTGGCTTATATCAGGAACATTTAGCGGAACGGGAAAAAGCCGAGGCGTTTTATCAGCGACAAGAGGACCGCAACAAAGTCAAATTGGCAAAAAACCCCGACGCAGAAGTTAAAATTCGTGACTACACTGGCAAACCCACCTACTTCGATCAAATTTTTACAAGTTTAATTACTGTCTTCACGGGCTTTCTAGTGGCATCTATTATCGCCATTCCCATCGGGATAGCCTGCGGTCTCAGCCCACTGCTCAATACCGCGATAGCACCAATTATCCAAATATTAAAACCGGTGTCGCCACTGGCATGGTTACCGCTGGTTACCATGGTTGTCAGCGCTGTTTACGTAAGTGATGATCCCGCGTTTTCCAAATCGTTTATCAACTCGGCGATTACCGTCACGCTGTGCTGTATGTGGCCAACTCTCATTAACACTGCCGTTGGCGTTGCCAATATTGATAAAGACCTCATCAATGTCGGCCGAGTCATTCAACTTGGCTGGTTTACTCAGGTAACGAAAATCGCCATACCAGCCGCACTACCAATGATATTTACCGGCCTTCGAATTTCACTGGGCATTGGCTGGATGGTCCTCATCGCAGCTGAAATGCTCGCTCAGAATCCAGGGCTGGGAAAGTTTGTTTGGGATGAATTCCAAAATGGCAGCTCCGAATCCCTCGCCCGCATAATGGTCGCTGTTGTAACTATCGGCTTTATTGGCTTTGTACTGGACTCGTTCATGCATACGCTCCACAAAATGATAGCCCACGACGACGCTGGCGCTTAAGGAGTACCACATGTCTACCTATTTAGATATTTCACAAATCAGTATCGACTTCCCCACCAAAACAGGCCCCTTTAGAGCATTAGAAAAAGTTGATCTTAAAATAGCCAGAGGGGAATTCATATCACTTATCGGCCACTCGGGCTGTGGCAAATCAACCGTACTAAATATTGTCGCCGGCCTTTATCAAGCTACCGAAGGCGCTGTTGTTTTGGAGTCTAAAGAAGTTAACCAACCTGGCCCAGATCGTGCAGTAGTGTTCCAAAACCATTCTTTATTCCCATGGTTAACCGTTTACCAAAATGTCGAATTGGCGGTCAAACAAGTGTTTAAGGGCAGAAAGTCCAAGGCTGAAATACGACATTGGGTTGAGTACAATTTAGGCTTAGTACAAATGTCACACGCCAGCCACAAGCTGCCTGGAGAAATCTCTGGCGGAATGAAACAACGAGTCGGGATTGCCCGGGCACTGGCGATGGAGCCCAAAGTACTGCTTATGGACGAGCCTTTTGGAGCACTAGACGCACTTACGCGAGCACATTTACAAGACGCCCTAATGGAAATTCAAGCCGAATTGAACAATACCGTTATTCTGATCACTCACGACGTCGACGAAGCCGTTTTGCTATCTGATCGAATTGTGATGATGACCAACGGCCCTGCCGCTACTGTGGGGGAGATACTCAGCATTGATTTACCGCGTCCAAGAGAGCGATTAGCGTTAGCAGACAACGTAGATTACAACCACTACCGCGCAGCAGTACTGACATTCCTGCACCAAAAGCAGGCGAAGTCAGATCACAAAACGAGCACAAAAAAGCCGCATGAATTACGGCTAGCCGACACCAACAAACCAGCAGAAGTAGCGTTTAAAAAAGCAACAGGAGCTTAAAATGCCCACAATCAATAATAAAAATGGTATTCGCTTGGAAAAAACTGACATCAGTCTCGGCTTTATTCCGTTAACCGATTGCGCACCGCTGGTAATCGCTCTCGAAAAAGGCTATTTCCGCAACGAAGGACTGAATGTAACCCTCTCTAGGGAAGCATCTTGGGCGGGCATTCGCGACAAAGTAGGTCTAGGCATACTCGACGGCGCACAAATGCTCGCCTCTATTCCTGTCGCCTCCCGCCTAGGTGTTGGCGGGCCAAGAATAGATATGATCAGCGCCATGGTGCTGGACTTGAATGGCAATGCCATCACTGTCAATAATGACCTCTACGACCACCTATTTAGCGTTGATCCGCGCAGCGAGTTCAGCCCATTGATTGCCGCCCAGGCACTGCAATGTGTCGTTGAAGAAAATAAACGCGCCAAGCGGCCAAAGTTACGTTTCGGTGTGGTTTACCCCTGCTCCACCCAAAGTTATGAACTGCGCTACTGGTTAGCTAGTGCCGGTATCGACCCCGATAGAGACATCGAAATTGTGGTCATTCCGCCCTCAAAAATGGTAACCGCCATGACCGACGGAGATATACACGGGTTTTGTGTCGGAGAACCTTGGAACACCTTAGCGGTGCAACAACAACTTGGTCACGTGGTGGCTACAAAATACCAACTTTGGAATAACAGTCCTGAAAAAGTATTTGCGGTTAGTGAGAGTTGGTCGAATGAAAACCCCGCCACTCACCAGGCTATTTTACGAGCTCTAATCAAAGCGTGTATTTGGCTCGATAAAAAAGAGAACCGTAAAACCGCAGCAAAAATGATCAGCCAAGCGCCCTATATCGCCCTGCCCGAAGAAACCGTCGCGCTTTCCCTTATGGGTTTATCCTTAAAGCATTTTGGGCAGATGCCAGAAAAGGTTGACGATTTCCATGTATTCCACCGCTACTCAGCAAATTTTCCATGGCTCAACCATGCCGAGTGGTTTATCTCCCAAATGTACCGCTGGGGCCAGCTAACGACACCGATTAACATCGAGGAGACCGTTGCCGCCGTATATAAACCATCGCTATTCCGCATCGCTGCCGAAGCTGTTGGTTTAGAAAGCCCCAGCATAGACAGAAAAACCGAAGGCAATTTACATGAGAAAAACTTGCTGATGAAGTCGCTGCAAATAGGCCCCAATCAATTTTTAGATGGCCAGGTAATTAGTGTCGGCGGCATTATTAAATACCTGGAACAACAAAGCCTATCCAAGGCCGACATCCCCGCGCTGCGACTTATTAACGTGCAAAAAGAGGCCTGAAGGCGCAAATGAAAGTATTACTGATTGATATTGATGATAGCCGCGCGAATAAAATTGACTCTATTTTGGCATCGGCCGGTATCGAGTTAATCAATTTCAACAATCAACATGCCGACATCTATCAAATTGTGGGTGAAATGCACCCGGAAATCATTTTAGTCGATACCAACTCAAGCAATCGAGACACACTTGAGCATCTAGCGCAGCTGAACAAAGAATATCCGCGTACAGTAATTAAACTCGGTAATAATCGCTCCGAAAGTATTAATCGACTTGCGGCTGACGCGGGAATCAGCATTTACGCCATAGACAATATGCCGCCGCGCTTGCTGCAGTCACTTATCGATATTACCTTGAGCTTTTTTCACAGCATTGATCGCTTGCGGGCTGAGGTGCTGGCACTGAAACCTGAAATAGATGCGCGCCAAATTTTAAACAATGCCAAGAAGTTCATCGTTGAAACGTATGGCCTTACCGACGAGCAAGCCACCGACCTACTCAATAAGAACGCCAACCGCCAAGGACGCGCTATTACTGATGTTGCTCGCCAGCTAATGGAAACAGGATCTTTTGTCTAAAATATAGCCGCGAGCAAACTTAAGCCGCCAAGGGCCCACTGTGAAAGCGAAATATCTCGTCAGCGGTTTCAATCAACTCTTGTTCTTTTTGTTTAAACACCGCAATTCGCGGCGCAATATCTTCCGTAGCGTAGCGCTCAGCCAAGTTCAAATAATCTTTGAAATGGCGACTTTCAGATTTTAATAAGGAGTTATAAAAGGCGCTTAACTCGGTATCTAACAGTGGCGCAATGCGGGCAAATCGCTCGCAAGAGCGCGCCTCAATCAAGGCGCCAATAATTAAAATATCGATGAGTTTATGCGGTTCGCTAGTGCGCGCCTCAGCGCGTAAACCGTTGGCATAGCGTGCCGACGATAAATGCCGGTATTCAATCCCACGCTTCTTCATAATGGCCATGACCTGTTCAAAATGACGCAGCTCTTCACGCGCGAGCTTAGACATGCGATTCATTAGATCAGGCTTGTCGACATAGCGAAAAATCAAATTTAATGCGGTGCCCGCTGCTTTTTTTTCACAATTGGCGTGATCAATCAGCATTTCTTCGGGATGAGCCAAGGCGGCGTCAACCCACCCCTGCGGGGTTTCACAGGGCAAAAACGCTAAAATTTCGCTAATATCAACTGACATTGAAGTGTATCCGGCTTAATAAAACCGCCGCAGTATACCAAAATCCGACGCGGGATCAGAACCGGGTAGCGCTAGCGTCACCAAAAGAACTACTTCTCGGCGTGAAGATACATCCCTATATACCGCTGATAATGCGCTTCCGAAAGAAGATAAAACTCTTTGTCTATCATGTCTCGCAGCTGCAAGAGGGGCACATCCCGATACTGCGAATCAAGTACAAAGCCAAACTGCGCAGGGTCGCTAATCTGGCCAGCTCCGGCTCGAAGCAATTGGAACAGCCAAATATATGGACTCTTATGAGCTGGATAGCGAACCCGCTGAACCTGACACTGCCACTGCAAAATACTGGTATCGCGAATACTTAATTTATTCGACATTACCTGTATTAAGAACCCATCCAAGCGTTCATCAATAATCTGCTTCTGCTGATCGGTATAACTATTCCAGTCGATTACCTCGTGACTATATCGTTTGCAGCCGCGGCACACATCATCGCCCAGCGCGGTAGAACAGACGCCGGTACAGGGTGTAATGACACGGGGAATAGCGGTCGACAAATTTGGCTCCAATTTTGACAGCAGGCTTAGGCGCAAAGAGTAAGCTACCCTCAAAGCACAGGCAAGCGCGCTTATTCACTTAACCTATGTAGGGTTTTTCAGTATACTTGCAGCCCCCTATTTCGCATCGATGATGGGCATCGATAGCCCCGGCCCCGGCGATCCCGGTGGATACGGGTACCGAAACTGAAAAGAGGAGTTACACTGTGCTCGAAGCATATCGGAAACACGTCGACGAACGCGCCGCGCAAGGCATTGTTCCCCAGCCACTCAACGCTGAACAAGTCGCGGGCCTAATCGAGTTGCTCAAAAATCCGCCTGCTGGCGAAGAAGCAACCCTTGTTGACCTGATCTCCAACCGTGTACCACCAGGCGTTGACGAAGCCGCCTATGTTAAAGCAGGTTTCCTCGCCGCTCTGGTAAAAGACGAAGCAAGCAGCCCGCTAATCAGCAAAGAAGTTGCCGTTAAGCTCTTAGGCAATATGCACGGCGGCTACAACATTATCACCTTGGTAGAACTCCTCGACCACGCTGATTTAGCTAAACTCGCCGCCGAAGAACTCAAGCACACCCTGCTGATGTTTGATGCCTTCCACGATGTAGAAGAAAAATCGAAAGCCGGAAATGCACTGGCGAAAGAAGTTATCCAAAGCTGGGCCGATGCTGAGTGGTTCACGAATCGCCCCGAAGTACCGGAAAGCATCGTTAATACCGTTTTTAAAGTCACCGGCGAAACCAATACCGATGACTTATCACCAGCACCAGACGCATGGTCACGCCCAGACATCCCGCTGCACGCATTGGCGATGTTCAAAATGGAACGCGACGGCATCAAGCCAGACGTCCAAGGCAGTGTTGGCCCACTAACGCTAATCAAAGAACTTGAACAAAAAGGCCACCCTATCTCCTTCGTTGGCGATGTTGTCGGCACGGGTTCTTCGCGCAAATCAGCAACCAACTCGGTACTGTGGTTCTTCGGCGACGACATGCCCGGCGTACCTAACAAGCGCTCTGGTGGCGTTTGTATCGGCAGTAAAGTGGCACCGATCTTCTACAACACCATGGAAGACGCTGGTGCATTGGTTTTCGAAGCTCCGGTTGACGACCTAAGCATGGGCGACGTCATTGAAATCCGCCCATACGACGGCGTGATCAAAAATGTTGAAACAGGCGCGACGCTGAGTACCTTCGAACTGAAGTCGCCTGTACTGTTAGACGAAGTTCGCGCTGGCGGCCGTATCAACCTGATTATCGGTCGTGGCCTAACGGCTAAAGCTCGCGAATCACTAGGTCTTCCTACCTCTACCCTGTTCCGTCTGCCAGAGCAGCCCGTCGACACAGGTAAAGGCTACACCTTAGCGCAAAAAATGGTTGGTCGCGCTTGCGGTTTACCAGAAGGCGAAGGCATTCGTCCAGGCACGTACTGCGAACCCAAAATGACCACGGTAGGATCGCAAGATACTACTGGCCCAATGACCCGTGACGAATTGAAAGATCTGGCCTGCCTAGGCTTCTCTGCCGATTTGACCATGCAGTCATTCTGCCACACCGCGGCCTACCCCAAGCCAATCGATATCGACACCCAGCACAATCTGCCTGACTTCATCATGACCCGTGGCGGTGTATCGCTGCGCCCAGGCGACGGCATCATCCACAGCTGGCTGAACCGTATGCTGCTGCCTGACACGGTCGGTACCGGTGGCGACTCACACACTCGCTTCCCCATGGGTATCTCTTTCCCGGCGGGTTCTGGTCTAGTTGCCTTCGCTGCAGCTACCGGCGTTATGCCACTGGATATGCCTGAATCTGTATTGGTTCGCTTTAAAGGCAAAATGCAGCCCGGTATTACCCTGCGCGATTTGGTTCACGCCATTCCTTACCAAGCCATTAAAGAAGGTCATCTGACCGTTGAGAAAAAGGGCAAGAAGAACATCTTCTCTGGCCGTATTCTCGAAATCGAGGGCTTGGCCGGTTTGACCGTTGAGCAGGCATTTGAATTGTCTGACGCCTCTGCAGAGCGCTCTGCAGCCGGCTGTACTATCAAACAAGGTATTCCAGAAATTTCTGAATACCTGCGCTCGAACATCACCCTGCTTCGCTGGATGGTAAGCGAAGGCTATGGCGACAAGCGTACCCTGGAGCGTCGCGCCGCCAATATGGAAGCGTGGCTGGCGAACCCAAGCCTGCTCGAAGGCGATGCCGATGCCGAGTACGCAGCGGTTATTGAAATCGATCTAGACCAGCTAAAAGAGCCCGTTGTGTGCTGCCCTAACGACCCAGATGATGCGAAATTGCTGTCTGAAGTTGCTGGCGACAAAGTTGACGAAGTCTTCATTGGTAGCTGCATGACCAACATCGGCCACTTCCGCGCTGCAGGTAAATTGCTGGACGCCAACAAAGGCAGCTTGTCCACCCGTTTGTGGTTATCACCACCAACTAAAATGGACCAACACACCCTGATGGAAGAAGGTTATTACAATATCTTCGGCGCATCTGGCGCACGTATGGAAATGCCTGGCTGCTCATTGTGCATGGGTAACCAAGCTCGTGTTGCCGACGGCTCAACCGTACTGTCTACCTCTACGCGCAACTTCCCCAACCGTCTCGGTAACGGCGCTAATGTCTACCTAACTTCTGCTGAATTAGCATCGGTTGGCGCGATCCTTGGCCGCCTGCCAACGCCGGCAGAGTATATGGAATACTGCAAAGATTTAGATGCCATGTCTGGCGAGATTTATCGCTACATGAACTTCGATCAGATTGCCTCCTTCCAAAAAGGTGCGGAAGAAGGCAAGCGTATTGCATCGGTAGAAATTACAGAAGTAACTATGTAAGTGCGACGCAAGTCTTTGACTTAACTCGTTAAAAGAAAGCCGCCCTAGGGCGGCTTTTTTATGTATGCGATTTATGCAAACTTAAACAACTAAAAAAATGATGTCTTTCTAAAGGATCGAACGATAAACCCTCCAGCTAAACTCCATGTGTTATTAAAAAATAATTTACTAAACAAACATAAAAACAAAAGCCAAAAAAAAAACACTCAAAACGTCATTGTATCTTGGCAACAATTAGAATGACTTAGGTGCGTAACCGGTAACTTCCGTTATGCCCATCTCCTTACCTAAGGCCGTCATAGGATGAACAACAATAAGTCCGCGCACAGATTTTTTTAATTTACCCATGTCCGCTTGTTCAACTTTAGTCAACGCGCGTGAAAACGCCAAGGCCTTCAATACTTCGCCCTGCGCGGAATTACTACGACTCTGCATACCTTTGATACTGGCGATCTTCTTGTTCACTGTTGCCAGCTCACGTTTAAACTGAAGAACCAGAGGCTGATTATCCTTGGCCTTCGCGTCATCTAATTTCCGTCGAAGAAGGTCTAGTTTATTGTTTAACTGCTGGATATCTTTGTTTAAATTCATTGTCCGCTCTCATTAAATTTTTACATGACACAGTGAACGCGCTTTCGACATGTATCACTAATGGCGGCAGTATAACAATATCCAGGAAACAAACGGCGATAAAGCACCGAGGTTATCGTAACGTTCGCCCATGTAGCTAAGGAGCCTAGCCGAAAAAGTTCGATATCAGTGCTAGAAATGCAAACCAGTACTTACACGGTAGAGAACCATACTAACTGACATCGGCACCCGATCTTTGCGGCAAATACTTCAGCACGTAAGGCTTTCGCAGCACCAAAAACGCGGCGGGCACAAAGAACAACGACAAAATAGTGGTTAACACCGTACCGCCTGCGAGTACCACGGCAAACGGCGGCCAAAAGCCGCCGCCTGACAAAATCAAAGGAATCAGTCCTGCAACGGTGGTAATTGTTGTCGAACTAATGTGCTTAGTGCACACCGACACAATATCTACAATCTCTGCCTTATCGCCAGCCATAGCTAAAGGCGACGCTTTAAGTTCGGTCAAGATCACAATGGCTGCGTTCACTGCCAGCCCCATCAAGCCCATCAAACCGATAATTGCTGTAAAGCCAAAAGGATACTGGCCAAGCCACAAACTTAGCATCCCCATTCCCGCCGACTGAAACGCGACCGCAAATACCAAGGCCGACAATCGAAAGGAGTCAAACGCCATCACCACGGTAACTATGAGCAGAACAAAAATGATACCAACGCTGCCCATGAGGTTACCAACTGCCTCATTACGGCTTTCCGATTCACCACCAATCTCGAGTGTGTAGCCCGTTGGTACTTCAAAATTTTCCTCCGCTAATCGCGCTTTTATGCGATCCAGCACCTCTGAGGGGAGTACATCATCTCGAATAAATATCCCCACCATATTTACCCGCCGGCCATCGCGTCGAGATATTTTAGCCTGCGCGGGCCGCAACTCCACATTGGCCAGAGCTGACAACGGTCTTGGGCCCGATGGCAGTGCAAGTGGAAAGGTCATCAACCTATCGATACTGGTGGCTTTCACATCAGCACCGGACACACGCACTGGTAACTGCTGAGTACCGTCCAACATACTACTGCTCACCACGCCATCAATACTCGCTGCGAGTAAGGATGACACATCTTTCAGCCCAATTTGACTACGTTGAGCTTCACTCTCATCAATATCCAACCACACTTTCGGCACTACTTGACCAAGCGTGTCCTGCACGTGAACAACGCCTTCGGTCTCCTGTGCGATTCGACGCAGCTCATCACCCATGGATTTTAAGCGCGGTAAACTGCTGCCATACAAACGGAGCTCGACCGGGGCATTGGCCGGTGGGCCTTGAGAGAGACGCTGCACGATAATCTGATAATCGGGAAAGGCCTCATCCAACTCCCCCTGCAATACGGCGATTAAGCGGTTGGCCTGCGCAAAGTCCACCATCGTCATCATGCTCTGCGCGTAGTTAGATGCGCCGTCTTTGGTATTGGTTAAATTGTAATAAAACGACAATGCACTGCGGCCGATAAACCAGTGCAAGGAAGTCACTTCCGGGTGGCGATTTATCACTTCAGCCACTTGCTCTGTCGCCCGCCGCGTATGCTCAATACTACTGCCAGCTGGCAGGTAAATTTCGAGGTTTATCATGTCGCGGTCCGACGGCGGAAAAAACTGTTCTGGCAGGGTTTGAATAGTAATAAAGCCCAGCACAGGTAATATGCAAGCCACCATCATCATCCGTCGAGGACGGAGTAACACCCACGACAATAACCGACGAAACCAACTATTTAAACGCGGAGCAGCTATTCCGCTTGCCTGATTATTTGACAGCCATTTCCCTGCCACGGGCGCGATAATGAAGAGGGAAATCACCCAAGAACCAAGCAGTGAAAATATAACCGCGCGAGCTAATGGACCGATAAATTCACCTGCTGGCCCCGGCATAAGGACCACCGGCATAAAGGTTAATATCGTTGTTAACGTTGACCCAAGTAAAGGAACCCATAGATGACGGAGTGCTTTTGTGGCTGCAGCTGTAGCGGAATAGCCATCACGGCGATATCGCATTACGGTATCAGCAACGACAATCGCATTGTCAACCATGATCCCCAAAGCCACTATCAGACCTGTCACCGACATCTGATGGATAGGTAGGTCCGTCATCCTCATGCAAGCCAGAGAAAACAGCATCGTCAATGGTAAGGACAGGGCGACAATCACAGCTGATCGCCAACCTAGGGTGATAAGTAGGATCGCGAAAATGAACGCAAAACCGAGCAAGATATTATTTACTAAATCACCCAAACGCACATCGTTATAGCGCTCTTGAACAAAAAGTTCTTTTAATTTGATCTCATCCGGCAATGTTGTCGCAAAATTAGCGACCTCTGCTTGCAGTGCGATCGTCCAGCGATCACCCCGCATATCAGGCAACATCCGAGACCCAATTGCGATGGCACGCTCGCCACTCACTATTGCCATATCTCTGGGGACATCTGGCTGCCCATGGTAAACCTGAGCAATATCCTGCAGCTGAAGGGATCCGCCACCAGGAAAGGTCAATATTGGGGTGCGCTTAATGCGCTCAACGGCATCAAACCCGCCAATTAACTCAATAGAGATACGCTGCTGGTCATTGGTCAGCTCGCCGGCCGCCGTTTTCGCGTCACTGTCACGCAGTATTGCTGCGATTCTGGGTACATCCAAGCCAACCGCCGCTGCCTTAACAACATCCACTTTGACTTGTACTTCTTCTGCAGGGGCACCAACAATTTCTACAATGTCGGTACCGGTTAAGTTTCTTAACCTGCTCGCCAACTCATCGGAGTAACGACCCAAGCGCAATAAATCTGCTGGCCCGCTTCCCTCCCACATTAACGCGCCAATCCACGTAAACGCCGAGTGGCGGTCGGTGTCTAAATACGGCTCGCCCGCGCCATCAGGGAGTTGACGTGCAGTCTGTTGAATTTTGTCTCTTAACTCAGCCCAGAGTTGATCCCCATCCTCCTGCATTACAGCATCTTCTAGCTGCACAACAATCACAGACACACCACCACTAGAATGGGCGGTGATATGAAGCACCTCAGGCACCGTACGAATAGCATTTTCAAGTGGTTCAGCAATCAGGCTTTCCACCCGTTCTGCGCTGGCGCCGGGAAAGGGCGTCACTAGTATTGCGTGACGATTTACAAGGTGGGGATCCTCAAGTCGCGGCAAACTGGCCACAGCGGCAAGGCCAGCCACCAGTATCAAGGCGACCAGAAGCGCAACCATGCGAGGATTAGTCAGCATTTTAGAGATCATATCGAATTACTCAGCCGCTAGACTGACATGCAGCCCCGGCGAAAGGCCGTGTAAACCTGCCGTAACCACCCTATCGCCGGTCTGTAACTCACCATCGACGTAGACCCGACCTTGGTATTGAAAGACCGGCTGCACCGAACGCTTTCTTAATTGATACAAACCGTCATCTGCGGGAGCGAGAAAATAGACCGCCCAGGTTCCCCGGACGTCTTCTAACAGAGCCGACAATGGCAGCCAAAATCCGGCAACCTGCCGCTTTTCAGGGAAGTGCAAATAGGTAGTATTGCCATCAACCGCAGACGTCTCGGGCGGTAATTGAACCCGCACCGTACGTGTCTGAGTTCGCCAGTCTAAATTTTGAGCTACGGAAATGACAGATACCGGCCACCGGCCAAAGTCACCAGAAATCACTAACTGTTGACCATAGGTAAGATTTCGACCTAAGCGATCGGAGATACCAAACACCGCCTCGGTACTGCCAGTAACAACTAACTGCATCAAGGGCTGTCCGGCGCTGACCAACACGCCCTCTTCTAAATTCTGAGTAGATACCTCGCCGCTAAAGGGTGCCGTCATCCGAGACTTTTTCATTCGCAAGTCCACACCTCTCAGACGGGCATCAACCTGTGACAACTGAGCCTCGGTCGCACTGCGCCGAGAAGTTAATTCATCAAGCTGGCCTGCCGATACGTAGCCACTCTCACGCAAATTACGAAACCGAATAACGTCTTTCTCTAATTGCTCTAATCTCGCGCCAACTTCTCGTTGCGCGGCAAGCAATTCTGACTTTTCTATTTCTAAAGATCGAGTATCTAGGCGCGCAAGGACGTCCCCTGCCTTTACTTGTTGGCCGTCTTCCACCGAGACCTCGGCAACTTTCCCGTCGAGCTCAAAGCCAATATCAGCCCGCTGACTGCCCACTACCCTGCCTGCAAATAAGCGCTGTGCCTCGTACGCCGGCAGCCGCTCTATTACTGCGCTACTAACACGATGAACGGTGATTTCAGCGAGTGCGCCAGGTGGCGTGAGCCAAGCTGTCGCGAAAAAACACGCCAACATAATAAAACGCTGCATAAACAAAACTCGATATAGTGTGAACCGCTCGAATATAAATAAACCATACTGGACTGTCTAGTCTATTTTAGATAAATTAGTATTACAGTTCAGCAACATCCGTCGTCGCGCAACATATTGAAAGAAGGCAAACAACACCGTGCAAGAAAAACGCGTTAGACTAAAAAGCGAAGAAAAGCGTAATCAGATTATTGACGCTGCAGGAGCGCTATTCATCGTGAATGGCTTTGAAAAAGTCAGCATGGAGGAAATCGCCAAATCAGCGGGCGTATCAAAGCAAACGGTGTACAGCCATTTTGGAAATAAACAGCAATTGTTTACCGCCGCCATTGACTGTAAATGTGAAGAATACGACCTTGCGCCCAACAAAATACCAAGCGCAATGCACTGCGAAGAATACTTGCGTTTTTTTTGCACTCACCTCGCCGCCCTTCTCATAAGTGACGATGCAATCGGTATGTTTAGGGTTTGTGTCGCCGAGGCCGGACGTTCAGAAGTGAGCGACTTATATTGGCAGGCAGGACCTCAAAAAATAAGAAGCCAGCTCAGCGCCTATTTAGCGGAGCAAAACAAATTATCAACTTTAAAAATCGACGATATTGACACGGCGGCAAGCCAACTTATCGCCATGGTGGTATGTGAGTCTCAATTTCGCAGCCTACTTGGTTTAGAAAAGCTAAAATCAGATTCCGATCTACATCTCTACGCGGAAAAGTGCGCAGAAATGTTTTACAAATCCTACCGAGCATAGCAAGGCACAAGTTAGGTTATCGGAGTTGCCACCACAGCATTACAGAGGGGCTCACAGCGAGTATCAATACGCAGTTAATAATTAAGGCAACTCTGATTAATTCGGTAATGTCTCAGCGGAGTCTCTGGCGCGCACTGGGGAGGCGCGCCGCGAACGACTGCATGGATGCAGGAGGTAGAGCAACGCAGGAGCAGTTGCCGAGATCAAGGCTGGTTGTCCTTGATGTGGTCCGACACTCGGCGGTCCGACGTTTCGGCGTCGCAACGCAGTCCAGTGTGCGCCAGAGGCCCGCCCTTCGGGGCTTAGCCAAAAACAGCTCAGCAGTGTTACCCTAGTTTGAAAGGCAGCCAGCCTTCCTGCACGAGAGCCTGCCCCATGAGCGTAGCGAGTGCTGTGGGTACGGCGCCTTGCCGAGCCATTTTTGGCTAAGCCTGAGGCGTCACTGAATTAAACAGAGGTGCCTTAACACTTATCTTCGCTGAAAGCTTCAACCTCAGTACTTTTAGAACCGTTTAGCTGAATCACAGCCTTTTGTAGAATAATACTATTTGGATAGGTTACTGTACTGCCGTCATCTCTGCGAATCAGCACATGAAACAGCGCTATTTCCACAATTTTGCCGCTAATATCATCATCCTTATCGACAACTTTGATTCGATCGCCGATACGATAAGGGAAGGCAAAAAAGATAATCACACCTGCCGTAATATTGCTGAGAATCGACCATTGCGCTACGAGAGCAATACCCAACACAGCCAAAAAAGACGACATAAATATAAAGACTTGTTGATAGCCCAAGCCAAAAAGAAAACAAGTGAAAATAAAGCCCATCAGTAAAAAACCGATGTTCACCGCTTTTCTCACATAGCCCAAACGCAGTGCAGATATTCGATTTTTATTTGCAAACTGCAGCAGTATACCGGTCACAATTCGATTTAAATAAATCATTAGCGCAACAACAACGACAACAAGTACTACTTTGGTAATCACTTCACTCACCCTCTAATGCTTTAATAGCTGACTTGTCCAACCATTTTCGCGGACGTCGATATGTTTTCAACTTTCGCAAACTCCGCTGATAATTTTCACCACCAGCCGAAGAATAACTACACTCACTAAATAAACGTGTTTGCACCGTCAGCCATTCATACCAAACGGGATATTCAAACATCACTCTGCGTAAAAAATCCTCGGGGGTTTCGCCAGCCAATCTTGGAACACCCCGTCTCGCCAACGCCCTGCAGCTCGCCAAGTAATATCGCGCAGCCAAATCCTCACTCTGCCTCGTAGGTAGGCGCAAACTAAAAAAGGCGACAATCGCTAACGGTAAACCACCCACTAGCATAACCGCAATCAACATACGCTGGGGACTAATTTCCCCAAGCACTCCCCGCAAAAAATTGTTTTGGATATTGCTGTCAAAATTCAACACCCATCGAGCCCAAGCATAATTCATATTATCGACAAAATAACGCAGGCGAGTGGCCCACTCAAATCGTCTTAGCGACATCGGTGAGTCTTGTAAATAGCCGCTCTGTCTACTCAATAGTGCTTCTGCACCGAGGCGTATACGAGAAGGGGCGACTGTCGCCGTAGGGTCAACTCTCACCCACCCTTCGTCCTCGTACCAAACCTCAGCCCATGCATGAGCGTCAGATTGATGCACCAGTAAATAGCCATCGCGCTTATTGAACTCACCGCCGTGATAACCCACTACAATCCGTGCAGGCACACCCGCTGCTCGCATTAAATAGACAAAGCTGCCAGCAAAATGCTCGCAATAGCCCTGCTGAGTATTGAACAAAAACTCATCAACGTTATTTTGTCCCAATAGCGGCGGAGTCAGGGTGTACACAAAGGGAGTTGCTTTATAGAACGCAATCGCGGCACTCACTCGATCCCTTGGCTCTAAAAATTCTTCTTGCCATTGCGCAGCTAAAGCACGCGCTTGAGAATTTTCTGAACGACTGCCCAGCTGTAAATTTTGACGCTGACCGCCCGAGTCATCCATAAGCGGCTGATCAAAATTACTCTTAGCAGAATATTCTACGCGACCGTTAATAGGCTTTTTACTCAGCCACTGATGCTGAGCTGAATAGTAAACGTCGTCGCGATCAATCTTGCCTAGTGGTAAGACGTAAAACCACTGGTGTAAGGCAGATTCCAGGGTCACTGTGTAAGATACAAAAGGTTCTGAAAGAGCAGCTTGCGACATTTTATTTCGGGCTGACCATGTATTTCGACTCCAGCGTCGACCATCAAACTCATCAAGAACCAATCCACGCCAATACAGCGATGCTAGATCCGGCAGCTCACCGTCAAAACGAACTCGAAAAGCCAACTCGCCAGACTGACTTAATTTTGCGATGTCACCAAACTCCAAGGAGTCTGACATACCAACTTTGCCCTGCCCTCCGGGCAATGGCATTGTCCAGAGCGGCCCGATGCGCGGAAAAATCACAAATAGGAGTAACATCAACGGCAGAGATTGCAGTGCCATCAGCCCTACCGATCGCAACATCGTAGTGACTGCTGTTTTATCTCGATTCATAGTTTGCTGAGCAACGAGTAAGGCCGCGACCTGCAGCAAACTGAGTAAGACATCAATTATTTGCTGGGAAAATAGCAAGTTGCAGGCAACTACAAAATAACTGAGCATAAGCACTAGCCAGTGATCTCGCTCAGTTTTGAGTTCCAGCAACTTTAGAATGACAGCGAGGACAAGTATTGCCACCATCGCCTCAATGGCAAAAAGCGAGGCAAACGAGAAATAAACTCCAGCGATGGCTGCGAGAGCCAACAAGCCTTTCACCGCCCCTATGGGGAACGACCACCCCGTCGAAATTATCCGCCAATACCACCACGCTGACGCCACCCACACTGCAATAATCCACAGCGGCAGTACCGCAACTAAAGGGAGTATCGCCAATAATTGTGCGAGCAATAACCAGACAACAGCATGACGGTTTTCAGCTGCGTTCATGACTCCTGCCTCGTTCTAGTTAAGGTCTTCACGCTAGTGTCCCTTAACATAAGTTCGTCGATTTTCAGCGTCTCCCGTATGCCTTGTGCCAAGGCGCGCTGGCCGGTAAGGGGTGTCACCCTTTTCAAGGCGTGCAACGCCGCCCACAAGGCAAACGGGAGGCGCCCTGCGGGAATGATCAATCAGCCCCGCTACTGCGTTGCAGCCCTTGCCAATAGGCCCGCTATGGGCGGCAGGCTGCGCCTTATTTCGAGCCTGATTGCGCATTCTGAATGCCGATGAACTTACCTTAAGGGACACTAGTACAAAGCCAATGCACGTAAAATACGGGTCAACTGATCGCCGCCGCTTGCTGCAGAGATCTTTACTCCAGGCATCTGCAGGCCGAAGGATAACCCTCGGGTATTACAATCCAGAGCCCAGGCGCACAAGGTACTCAATCGTTCCTCTACCCCAAGGCCGTCAAGCTCATTCCAATCCAGTATTAATTCATCAGATTGCGATTGTTCAAACTGCTTGGTCTGCAATACCTGGCCTTTGGCGTAAGCCTTCCAAAAAATTCGGCGGGGTGGCTGGCCAGGCTGATAAAGCTGGAAGCCAGTAAATTCATCTCCGTCTCGGCTAATATCGGGAATACTGCCCTCACCTTCTGCAGCGCTATTCACTAAAGGCCGCAACAGCCGCGCCTGGGGATAAACAAGACAATGCCAATCAAGTTTAGGCGCACTCCAGCAGCGCAATATACCTAAAGGATAACGGGTGGTAATAGTCATACGACTCGGCCGCATGGCACCGCGTTTAAGCGCTGGGTACTTTAGAATTACGCTGCTACCCCCTTTTTTTGCATCGAGGCTACACGTCACCGCGGCCTGCTCGGTAAACCCCAAATACAATCGATGTCTATCCCGTCCGCCCGCCTCTAGATGTAAGTGAAACGAAGCTAATTGACCGGCAAACACCGGCTCCGCTGCCCCGGCGCGCAGGGTTATTCCAGCTAGATTCGCAAAGGTGTGAAGAATCGCGACCAGAAGAAGACTGAAGAGCCAGAAGGTCAGCGCAAAAATCAGATTATTTTGGTAGTTGATAGCCAGTATAAGGAGGCCGAGAAGCATGACCAGGTAGGCAGCGCCGCCGCGGGAGGGAATAATAAAAATTCGGCGTTGATTGAGTTCTACGTGACTACAAGGTGGGCTGCGCTTTTCTAACCAAGCGTCAAAGCGGCGACGAACAAACGCTGTCATTTTGCCCGCCATAATTACACCACTACCGGCACCTGTGACAACAAACGCCGTATTAAATCAGGGCCATCATTTTGATTGTCCGCCGCTGGTTTTAAACGGTGAGCGGCGACCGGTTCCAATAAAAATTGAATATCATCCGGCAAAACGTATTCGCGCCCCTCTAACATTGCCCACGCTTTTGCCGCTTGTATCAATGCCAATGCGGCGCGAGTAGAAAGCCCGAAAGCATAATGGGAATCCTGCCTAGTGAAAGCGATTAGCCTCTGCACATAAGATATAACACTATCGCGAATCTCAATTTTATCGACCATCGCCTGTAGGGAAATAATTTTTTCTGCGCTGAGTAAGGCTCGCAATTGGCCAATAATGGCACGGGGGTCCCCCCCCGCAAGTAACTGTCGCTCTGACAATTCATCCGGGTAACCCAGCGAGATGCGCATTAGAAAACGATCAAGCTGAGATTCCGGCAATGGAAATGTACCTGATTGAAACCACGGATTTTGCGTTGCCATAACGAAAAATGGGGCAGGTAGAACTCGCGTCTCACCTTCGATAGTAACCTGCTTTTCGGCCATTGCTTCTAGCAGTGCACTTTGGGTTTTCGGGCTTGCGCGGTTTATCTCATCGACTAATAGAAATTGGGTAAAAACCGGGCCGGCGTGAAAGTGAAAGGCGTTGCTATTCCGATCAAAAATAGACACCCCAAGAATATCAGAGGGCAATAGATCACTGGTAAATTGCATACGCTGATAATCTAGCCCCGTCACTTTAGCGAAAGCTTGCGACAAGGTCGTCTTACCCACACCAGGCACATCTTCTATCAGCAAGTGCCCTCTCGCCAGCAAACAGCAAAGTGCCTGGCGCACCTGTCTATCTTTGCCCAGCACAACTTTAGATATCTCTTGGATAACCTGCGCGAAGATATCCATGTATTACAGCGCGCCCAAACCGCGCTGCATATCTTTTCGCAAATCTTCAATATCTTCCAAACCGACAGACACTCGAATCAAATTATCAGCAATGCCAGCTTGCTGACGCTGCTCGGGGCTAAGACGACCGTGAGTGGTTGTCGCCGGATGAACAATAGTGGTCTTCGCATCCCCCAAATTAGCCGTTATAGAAACTAAACGGGTCGCATCTATAAATCGCCAAGCGGCATCTTTGTCACTGCCAACTTCAAAGGACAGCACACCGCCAAACGCCTTTTGCTGCGATGCCGCAAGCGCATGCTGAGGATGATCAGGCAGCCCAGAGTAATACACTTTTTTGACACCAGCTTGCTCTTGCAACCACGTCGCCAACGCAAGTGCACTAGCGCTATGTGCCGTCATTCGCAAGCGCAAGGTCTCTAGACCTTTTAAGAAAACCCATGCATTGAATGGGCTCATACTAGGACCGGCTGTACGAATAAAACCAAGCACTTCATTCATCTGTTCTCGGCGACCGACGACCGCACCACCCACAGCGCGCCCCTGCCCATCAAGATACTTGGTCGCAGAATGCACAACGATATCAGCACCCAGTGCCAAGGGTTGTTGCAGTGCCGGCGTACAAAAACAATTATCAACGACTAGCCAGGCATTATGTTGATGAGCTACGTCCGCCAAGGTCCGGATATCCGCAATCTCAGACAGCGGGTTGGAAGGCGTTTCCAACAGCAATATTTTAGTGTTCGGGCGTATCGCATCGCGCCATTGCTGCACATCAATCGGCGACACAAAGCTCGCGTCAATACCTAACTTAGCAAGATACTTTGTCAGTAAAACGGTGGTTGTACCAAATACGCTGCGCGAACACACTATATGGTCGCCTGACTGAAGCAAGGCCATGCAGGTACTTAGTATTGCGGCCATACCCGACGCAGTGGCGACGCCCATTTCGGCGCCTTCCAAAGCGGCTATGCGCTCTTCAAACGTCCGCACGGTAGGGTTGGTATAACGCGAGTAAACATTGCCGGCTTGTTCGCCGGAGAATCGTGCCGCCGCCTCAGCTGCTGATGCGAACACATAGCTTGAGGTCATAAAAATAGGCTCAGCGTGTTCGCCCTCGGCGGTACGTACCTGACCCGCCCGCACCGCGCGCGTGTCAAGCTCAGCCTCTGCCAATACCGCTTGGCGCTGCGCCAGATAGTCTTGCTCGGTCATTATTGTTGCTCTCTCCGCCACTCAGCTCGCAATATTACGTCGTCTCTTATGATACGTCGTTGTGCAGGCCAATCAAGGCACCTTCACCGATAACCGCATTTCGCTCACTTTGAGAGTCGTCATTGCGATCTGCTGCAAGCTTATCCAAATAGGCCTGATCAACATCACCGGTGACGTAATTGCCATCAAATACCGAACACTCGAAATGCGTAATTTTGGGATTACCTTCTGAGGAACAACTCACCAAATCATCAAGGTCCTGATAAAGCAGCCAGTCGGCGCCAATTTCCGTCTGCACCTCTTCTGGCGTGCGGCCGTGTGCAATGAGCTCCTCAGCTGAAGGCATATCAATACCGTAAACATTGGGGTAACGCACCGGTGGCGCGGCGGAAGCAAAATACACTTTGCGTGCTCCCGCATCGCGTGCCATTTCTATAATTTGCTGGCAGGTCGTGCCGCGGACGATAGAGTCGTCTACCAACATGACGTTCTTGTCTTTAAACTCCAAACCAATGGCGTTCAATTTTTGTTTGACTGATTTTTTGCGCGCACTTTGGCCGGGCATGATAAACGTGCGACCAATGTAGCGATTTTTCACCAGACCTTCGCGGAATTTAACACCCAACTTTGCCGCCATAGACTGAGCAGCGATACGACTGGAATCTGGAATGGGCACGATAACATCGATGTCATGATCCGGGTATTCGCGTAAAATCTTCTCTGCTAAACGCTCACCCTGACGTAAGCGAGACTTATATACCGAGATGCCATCCATGATCGAGTCTGGTCGTGCGAAGTAGACATGTTCAAAAATACAGGGGCGGTAATCGCTAATTTCTGCGCAACGGCGAACATGAATTTCACCATTGGTTTCGATATAGACCGCCTCGCCGGGTGCAACATCGCCAATTAATTTATAGCCTAAACCATCGAGAGCCACGCTCTCAGACGCCAGCATATACTCTTTACCTTGCGCAGATTCGCGCACTCCGTAAACCAGGGGGCGGATACCATTGGGGTCTCTAAAGCCAATAATGCCGTAGTTTGCGATCATCGCGACAACCGCATAACCACCTTTACACCGATAATGCACACCACTAACGGCAGCAAACACATCGTCAGCAGTCGGCACTAATTTACCCAATTTTTGCAGCTCATGGGCGAACACGTTCAGCAATACTTCAGAGTCAGACTCAGTATTCAAGTGACGCAAATCAGATTGGAATAATTCTTTTGACAGCTCAGCAGCGTTGGTTAAATTGCCGTTGTGGGCAAGGCTGATTCCGTATGGCGAGTTAACGTAAAAAGGCTGCGCCAAGGCGGGACTTGAGCTACCCGCGGTTGGATAACGCACATGGCCAATGCCGATATTGCCCAATAGACGCTGCATATGCCGCGTGTGAAAAACATCTTTAACTAAACCATTGCCTTTACGTTGATTTAATTTTCCATGCTCAAATGTCACGATACCAGCAGCATCTTGACCACGGTGCTGCAGCACCGTTAACGCATCGTACAAATCCTGGTTTACATTAGTCTTAGCGACTATACCCGCGATGCCACACATGCAGTACTACCTCATTAGGACGAAGATCAAACGCGATTAATTACTCTGACTGGCCAGTAATGACGAGCCCCAGTTAGCCACATCATTGAAGCTCTGCTCTGACCAGTCCTTCATCAACAGAAACTCGGGGACCAGCTGAGACTCCTTCCACCACTGATCATTTTCAACACCCGTCAACAGCGACGGTAATAAAACCAAGACTGCCAGCACCACAATTAAGCCTCGGGCGGTACCAAAGATCATGCCGAGCAAGCGATCGGTACCACTTAAACCCGTGCGTTTCACCATGACAGCAATTATATGAGTGACTAAACTGCCCACCACTAAGGTGGTAATAAAGACGAGAATATAGGCGAGTATTTCGCGCATATATATTTTGTCGATTAAGGGCTCGAGCAAAGCAACTGCTTGAGGATGAAAGGCAACAGCGACAAAAAATGCGATAGCCCAGGTCAACAAAGACAGCGCTTCTTTTACAAAACCACGTATCAAACTGATAAGTGCCGAGGCTGTCACGATGCCAAGAATGGCCCAGTCAGCCCAGTTAAACGTGCTTAGCACTGTAAGCGGCTCCCGCAAGAATTCGAGACGCGAATTCTAACAAGCCCAGCGCCGCATCCCAAGTAAGATTTTGCTTTAAGCACCAACTAAGGCTCAAATCGGTTAACAATTGACTTCACATTAAAGCGCTTATTGATAGCAGCTTGCTGCGATACAGCTTTCTCGTTGCTAATTACCGGCCCCACTAATACACGATAGAGCGGCTTTGAGTTTCGCTGAATTTTATCAATAAATGCCTTGTAGCCTGCGCCCTGCAGGGATTTCAGTAACGCTTCTGCATTCGACTCGCTGCCAAAAACCCCAACCTGCACGACCCATGCCGGTGGCAAGCCATTAGCGTCTAACTTTTCCTTGCTAAGCGGCGTAGGCGCTGACTTTTTCACCTCAACAGGTTTCGGCTTAGCAACCACAGCTGGTGATGCCGTTTCGCTAGCACTAGGTTCGGGAACATTCGCCGCTTCCGCCCGCACTGCCGCCCCCTTTTCCGAGTCTTCATCGGCAATAGGCATATTTGGCTGTTCCGGCACCAGCTGAGTATCTGCCGGCATAACGCCGTCGGGTTTCTGCGGCGGCGTATCGATTACCGGGTCAACCAAAGGTGCGTCTGGAATCTGCGTATCTCTGTCTAATTTGTACGCTGCAGGGCCTGTAAATAACAGTGACCAAAGTATCACCCCGCCACATAGCAAAACGAGTGCACCGACCAAGCGTTGTCTCATCATGTCTTATCCCCTACTACTTATTCTGCGCTGAGCCTGTCAGCGAATTCTGCCATGGCAGCGGCCACAGTGAAAAATGAACCAAAAATCACTAAGCGATCACCTACCGACAGACTCGACAAAGTGCTATCCAAGCTTTCGCCAAACGTATCGCCAACTGACACCTGAGCAACCCCCTGCGCTTGCAGCGCCACTTTTACTTCTTCAGCCGTTGCCGCTCGATCATTCCCTAGCAGCGGCACCAAAGTCCAGTGTGCAAAACAGGGTTTGACTATGGCTATAATCTGGTCAATCGCCTTGTCTGCCATCACCGCAAACAAACACTCAGTGCGACCGTTAATTGGGTTGGCAACAAGATGATCGCATAGTATTTGCACCGATGCGGGATTGTGCGCCACATCCAACACAACATCGATACCGCGATAATTGAAATGCTCGCAGCGGCCGGAAATGTTAACCGTACTCAACCCCTGCCGTATGGCTTCTTCAGATAGGGGTAAGTCAATATATTGCAAGGCCTGCAACACGGTCGCGGCGTTATCTATGAGCAAGGGGCAACGAGGTAAGTCCTTATATTCACACCGCTCACCATTTTTTGCTAGGCCTTGCCACGACCAGGCGGCGCCAGTCTGTTCTGTGAAGCTAAAATCGTCGTCGCGACAAACGAGCGTTGCCCCCAGCTGCAAGCCATAATCTAAAAGAGCCTGCGGAGGCTGAGGATCACCAATAATTGCCGGCCGGCCAGATCTAAAAACCCCCGCCTTTTCACGGCCAATCATTTCTCGATCAGAGCCCAACCAAGCTTCGTGATCGATGGCAATAGAGCTGACTATGGCAACATCAGCGTCAACTATATTCACGGCATCTAAACGACCGCCTAAACCAACCTCAAGCACCGCAACGTCCACAGCCTGCTGCTCAAAAATGAGCAGCGCAGCCAAGGTGCCGAACTCAAAGTACGTCAGCGAGATCTCGCCTCGGGCTTCATCTATCGCAGCAAACGCACTGCACAGAGTCTCGTCGTCGACATTGTTACCTGTGACAACGATGCGCTCTTGATAATGAATGATATGGGGGGAAGTATAAGCGCCGACTCGATAGCCCTGCTGACCAAGTATCGACGACAGCAGAGCCACACAAGAGCCTTTACCATTAGTACCGGCAACGGTAATTACCGGCATATTAAGCGTGATATTAAGTTGCAGTGCGACTCGCGCGATGCGCTCAAGACCGAGATCGATATCGCGGGGATGCTGAGTTTCCATCCACCGCAACCAATCGCCGACCTGTGTGTACCTCATAAAGTGTAATTAGCGCTGATAATGCATCAAGCCGCCGAGCACCCGACCGAGGGTGTCACGCATATCCGCGCGACGAACAATCATATCGATAGCGCCATGTGCCAGCAAAAACTCGCTGCGCTGGAATCCCGGCGGCAATTTTTGACGGATCGTTTGCTCGATAATATTCGGACCAGCAAAGCCCGCACGCGCACCAGGCTCCGCAACATTTATGTCACCCAGCAAGGCCAGGCTCGCGGAAACCCCACCGTAAATTGGGTCGGTCATAACCGATATATAGGGAACACTATTTTGCTTCAACCGCTCCAGTACCGCGCTGGTTTTAGCCATCTGCATAAGAGAGATAAGCGCTTCCTGCATACGAGCACCACCCGACGCAGAAAAACAAATCAGCGGGCAGCGTTCCTTAAGAGCAACATTCGCCGCTTGCGTGAATTTCTCGCCCACCGCAGATCCCATCGAGCCACCGTGGAAATTAAACTCAAAGGCAACAACCACTACGGGTAAATCTTTTACCTTACCTTTATAGGCAATTAACGCGTCTTTCTCACCAGTTGATTTTTGCGCCGCGGTTAAACGATCGCGATACTTCTTTTTGTCTTTGAATTTGAGTCGGTCGACGGGTTCGATATGACTAAGAATTTCTTCGCGGCCCGCCTCGTCTAAAAACAAAGCAATTCGACGCCGCGCGCCAATACGCATGTGATGATCACACTTAGGACAAACGTCTTGGTTACTTTCTAGTTCGGGACGATAAAGTACCGCTTCACACTTAACGCATTTCTTCCAAAGCCCTTCGGGTACAACACCTTTTGCACCTCGACGCTCATCCGAATCAACACGTCGCACTCCCGAGGGAAGAATCTTATCAACCCAACTCATAATCCATTCCTGTAGTCATTTTTAATCTGTTTATAAAATGCACGCAGGCATTAGCTGTGCATTACTTTACCCTATAAACCCTGCCAACATACAATAGGCTAAGGCGATAATTCTCAGGCATCGATTGCTGAGCGAATCTCGGCGATCAATGCGGCAGCCAACGCGGCTCGCTGCTCTACTGTCTTGTCGGCATCCGTCGCAACCAACCGCTCGATCAGCGCGCTTCCGACTACCACACCTTCACATAACGGCGCTAAGGCGGCCGCAGACACGCCGTCTTTAATACCAAAGCCAACGGTTATTGGCAGGTCTGTGAAGCGTTTAATACTGGCTAATTTTTCAGAGACGGCCTTGATATCCAAATTCCCGGCACCGGTTACCCCGTTCAAGGACACGCAGTACAAATAGCCGCTTGCCAAGGACACGATTTTCTTAATTCTGTCTTCGCTGCTTGTCGGTGCAAGCAGAAAAATATTATCGATGCCGGCGGCGCGCAGAATTCGGGTTGGCTGCTCTGCCTCTTCTGGCGGCATATCAACGGTCAACAAGCCATCTACACCGGCTGACGCAGCGCGGTCAGCAAATACTTGATAACCCATACGCTCGATCGGGTTGGCATACCCCATCAACACCAATGGCGTCTCCTGGTCGGACTTGCGAAACTCGGTAACCAACTCAAGCACCATCGTCAAGGTAACCTTATTCGCTAAAGCGCGCTCATGCGCAAGCTGAATTACAGGACCTTCGGCCATGGGATCTGAAAAAGGCACGCCAATTTCTAAAATATCAGCACCTTGTCGCACTAATTCGTGCATTAGCGGCACAGTCAGTGCGGGCGAAGGATCGCCCGCCACGATATACGGTACCAATGCCTTGCGGCCGCTTTTCTCTAATTTCGCAAATACTGCAGCTAAACGACTCAAAGTACTTCCCCGTTATTCAATGCCAATACCGTCAATAGTCGCGACGGTATGAATATCCTTGTCACCACGACCCGACAAGTTGACCACGATGCTTTGCTCTGGACTCATGGTTTTGGCCAGCTTCTCTGCATAGGCCACCGCATGGGCTGACTCTAGAGCAGGCATAATGCCTTCCACAAGGGTTAGCTTGCGAAACGCTGCCAGCGCCTCATCGTCGTTAATGGCGACGTAGTTCACGCGCCCTAAGTCCTTGAGCCATGAATGCTCTGGACCGACGCCGGGATAATCCAAACCGGCGGAGACCGAGTGCGTCTCGATAATCTGACCGCCTTCATCCTGCATCAAATAAGTACGGTTGCCGTGCAATATGCCAGGAATGCCGTCATTTAAGGGGGCGGCGTGACGTCCTGTGTCAACGCCGTCGCCACCCGCCTCGACACCGTACATCGCGACGTCTTCATCGTCTAAGAAAGGATGGAAAAGACCAATCGCATTAGAGCCGCCACCAACACAGGCAACCAGTGCGTCGGGCAGACGTCCATTCTGAGTCAAACATTGTTCCCGCGCTTCGCGGCCTATCACCGACTGAAAATCTCTCACCAACATCGGATAGGGATGCGGGCCAGCGGCAGTGCCAATGATATAAAACGTATCTTCAACATTTGTAACCCAGTAGCGCATCGCCTCATTCATAGCGTCTTTCAAGGTTTTAGAGCCCGATTTAACTGAGATCACCTCAGCGCCGAGCAACTTCATACGATATACATTCAAGGCTTGGCGATGAATATCATCCTCACCCATAAATACTTTGCAGCTCATCCCTAAACGAGCCGCAACCGTCGCAGAGGCGACACCGTGCTGCCCCGCACCGGTCTCCGCGATAACGTGCTTTTTACCCATGTATTTCGCGAGCAGCGCCTGTCCGACGGTGTTGTTAACCTTGTGCGCGCCAGTGTGATTTAAATCTTCGCGCTTAAGGTAAATCTGCGCGCCGCCTACTTCTGTAGACCAGCGCTTGGCGTGATACAGCGGTGAAGGACGACCCACGTAATGCGCCAAGTCATGATCAAACTCGGCTTGAAAGTCCGGGTCTTTGCGAAGCCGCTGATAGGCTGCCTCCAATTCATCCAAGGCAAACACCAAGGTTTCCGAAACAAAGCGACCACCGTAGATACCAAAATGCCCAGAGGCATCTGGAAACTGGCTAAAATCAGCTTTAGCTACTTTACTACTCACTCAATCCTCCCGTCGATCAGCACGGCTGACCGCCTTAATAAATTCTGTCATTTTTTGCGTACATTTTATGCCGGGCGCCTTCTCCACCCCGCCACTCACATCCATGGCAAAGGGATGGCAGGCCGCTACTGCTGCACCGGCATTACTCGGGGTTAGTCCACCCGCTAGCACAATCGGGAGCGCCAATTCACGGGGCACTCTATCCCAATCAAAAGATTCACCAGTCCCACCGGGAATACCTGGCTTATAGCTGTCTAACAATAGCGCGCTTGCTGAAGAATAAGCCCGCGCGGCCGCAGCCACATCCAGACCATCTCGCATACGTAGCGCTTTCATATAAGGCACGGAAAACAAGTTGCAAAACTCAGGGGTCTCATCGCCGTGAAATTGAATGAGATCAAGCGAACAGCTCGTCAGTACATTCTGAATTTCCGCCTCACTAGCATCCACAAACAAGCCTACTTTGCTTACAAATGGCGGTAACATCGACATGATACTAGCTGCTAGTTCAACACTGACCGCACGCGGACTGCGCGGGTAAAATACAAACCCCAAGGCATCAGCACCGGCATCAACTGCGGCAAGCGCATCTTCAGCTTGAGTGATACCACAAATTTTTACGCGAGTACGAAACACTTGGATGTACAGCCAGACAATTAACCGGAACGAATACTAACAAATAACTGCATTATTTGTCTGTAGATGTGGTCGCTAACTGGGAACAAAATCAGGGCCGACGCGCGATTCCGGCAATTCGAAGTGCGCGGGATAGCTTACATCGACCAAATACAAGCCGTGTGGTTTAGCCGTCACCCCACCTTGATTGCGATCACGGCTATTTAGAACTTGCTGGGTCCACCCCACCGGCATCTGCCCACTTCCCACCGCGATAAGAACCCCAGCAATATTTCGGACCATATGATGCAAGAATGCATTGCCCGCAATATCCAGCACAATATAGCGACCGTAGCGACTCACATTGGCATGGTGAATATTGCGCATAGCGGTCTTTGACTGACAAGAAGCCGCGCGAAACGCGCTAAAATCTTGCTCACCGAGTAATACCTGAGCCTCTTGATGCATTAAGTCTGCATCGAGAGGTTGGTCAATCAAGGTCACGCCCTTAGCCAAATGCGCGGAACGACGCGCCTGGTTCAAAATAATATAGCGATAACGCCGTGCCGTAGCGGAAAACCGAGCATGAAAATCATTACTGACAGGCTTAGCCCATTGCACAGCAATGTCTTCTGGAAGCTTGGCGTTTACACCTGCAACCCAGGCCTTTAATGAACGGGAAACGGTGGCGTCAAAATGGACTATTTGATGGGTGGCGTGCACACCGGCGTCAGTGCGACCAGCACAAATTACCGTCACTGTCGTCGCGGCAATTGAAGAAATAGCGGCTTGGAGTGAATCCTGAACGGTGGCGACACGGGGTTTATCCTGGCTTTGCCAGCCTCGGTAGGCGCTGCCCTGATATTCCACCGCCATCGCAATACGGCAACCGAACGGCAAGGGCTCGTCCTCAAACCGGTCGAAACAATCTACATCTGCAATCACAGGAGTCTACAGCCAGTATTATCCGATATTGTCTAAAAGTGTCTGTGCATCGCTTTGCTGCTGAATGTCGCCCTCTTGAAGGACTTCTTCCAACATTTCGCGAGCACCCTCACTGTCACCCATATCGATGTAGGCGCGGGCCAAGTCCAGCTTGGTCGCAACTGACTCAGCATCTACCAGCGCGTCAAACCCTTCGGCTTCTTCCTCACCAGCATCAAACTCGTCAAACACGAGATCCTCAACAGAGATCGCTTCGTCAACAGGTGACGCCGCTTCGGACGAAGTTGACGATGACTCTGCCGGCGCATCACTTTCTTGAGCAGGCGTTTCAGCAAACTCTAAGCTAGCGTCTGAATTCGCGTCATCTTCGGTAAAGAAGGTCTCATCAATTTCGAGCTCATCATCAACAGAGGAAACCGGCTCTGTGCTTGCAACTTCGCCAAGCGGCATATCAAAGTCAGAAAGCTCGAGATCGATCTCATCTTCATCATCTTGTAAATCTGACACAGAAGGAGCCTGCGCTGGCTCCGCCAAATCCATATCCAGGTCAGAGAGGTCCAAATCAACACTTTCTTCTTCAGCCAGCGGCTCTAGCACCTGCTCTGGCTGCTCTTCAAGCTCTGCGCCTAATTCATCGCCAGATGCCGCTATGTCAGAGAGTTCGGAATCACCTAAGCCAGAGGCACCGATATCAAATTCCAGCGTGTCTTCGTCGCCAGACTTTGGCTCGCTGGAGGCGAGATCATCCAATTCAAAACTGCCAAGTTCGTCTTCGTCGAAAGAAATAACATCGTCGTCTTCGGCATCGACTGTTTCGACAACAGGAGCATCGTCCTCTAAAGCAAGCGGACTTGGCGTGGAAACGTCCTCAACAACCTCTTCGCTCACACCGGAGGCGCCACCGAAATCGCCGTCAAAATCAAAATCTAAATCCGCTAGATCAACATCTAAGGATTCCAAGGTGTCAGAGTCAGTGCCCGGCTCGATATCATCAATCGTGCCTGATTCATTGATATTGCTGATCGGACTTGGCTCAAGCGGAGTAGCATTAGCCTCCGGCTCATCTAGCTCAAAATCAATATCATCGTCACTGAGACTGTGAATTTCTTCCTCTGCCTCACCAGCGATATCAAAATCCAACTCATCCGCCGCATCGACTGCAACACTCGCTCGGCTTACATCAACCGTATTATCTGACGCCTGAGATTCGTCACCCAGCCAGTGGCTAACGCCCTCAATGGCCGACATCGACTCTTTAACACGGGCAACTGCCGAATCGTTATTTAAGCTAAGCAGGTCTTGGTAGGCCAGCTCAAAATTATCTTGATCACGGGTATCTAGATAAATATCGATAAGCTTTAAACGGAGCTCGGCATTTTCTGGGTCTTGAGAAATGGCCGTTTTCAGTAAACTCGCCGCTTGGTCATAGCGACCATAGGCCACATAAATTTCTGCTTCTGCAACGACATCACCGGTTTGTGGTATTACCGCATCTGCAGATGTTACCGCGCCTTCCGATTCATCCTCACCGTCCAAGGCAGCGTCATCGGCCAACATCACTTCTTCGGAATCTGTCGATTCCGCATTCGAGAGTGAATCGTCCCCTAAATCATCAAAATTAAAGTCGTCGGAACTGAACACCGCCTCAGGGTCGTCACCGGCCTCTACTGCATCAAATGCTTTCGACGAATCGCGATCAAACTCACCACCGCTAGCAAACAATACCGGAGACTCAATTGAATCCTTATCGCTTAAATCGTCATCAAATGCCGCCAAGTCAGCATCATCTTCAGCCGAATTACGGCGTCGAATGAATAAAACTAACAGCGCCAATAAGCCAAGTACAAAGCCGAGAACCAACATTAGGTTTTCGCTTAACCAATTTTGGGCCTGGGCGACAGGTGTTTTCACGGCTGCAGGCTTATTAGCAGCAGCTGGCTTTTCAGTTGCCGGCTTGGCGTCGGCATCTACTTTGGGGGCGACAGCGACATCCGTCGCAGAATCTGTTTCGGCGCTGGCTTCACTAGCCACAGCGGGAGCCATTGCCTCAGCTTCCGCCTCATCACTAATCGCTGAAGCATCTGGCACTTGCTGCCCATTTTGCAAGGCAGCCAACTGGCTATTCTTGAGCTCAATTAAGCTCTGCAGTGTCTGGATCTGCTTTTCCATTTCTACAACACGATTTTGCATCGCACTGTTTTCAAGCTGGGTTTTTTCTAAATTTTCTTTCTCTACACGAATTTGATCACGCATGGCATCAAGTTCGTCTCCACTGTCGGTGCTACCAGCACTGCCCAGAGAGAATTTAACCGCTGTATCAGTATCTGACGTTGGTTCGTTAGGGGATTTTGCGGTTGCGTCAATTTGCGGCGCCATTGGTGTTGCCGACGACGATGAAGATGCCGCAGCCGAAGCGGCTTTAGGTGTAGTGGATCTGGCGACTCTCTCGCCGCGCCACTCCTTTGCTTGTAATTGTATTTCCTCCACTGCTTCTTGGTGGTCAACTTGGCGAACTTCGTCTTCAGTTGGCAGGCGTAAAACATAACCCGACTTAATCTGATTCACATTGCCATTCACAAAGGCTTGCGGGTTCTTTTTTACTAAAGCCAGCATGGTTTGCTGAGTTGTCACATACGAACTGGGACGCAATTTGCCCGCTATTCGCCACATAGTATCGTGATGTTGAACTCGGTATTCAGTGGCAGGGCTATCTGCGGGAGGCAACTCTTGTTGACGATCAACACTGCGCGCAGTTGGCGGAGCGCGATCTACCGCTCCAATGGCGCCGCCCAACTCACGCGCCGGTGCCTGGCTTTGCACTGGTGTACTAAGCGAAGATTTCGGCGCTGATGCGGCAACGCTTGGATTCACTGCTCGCGCGGGACTATCATCAGCATAGACCGGTAAATCCAGCAACACCGTGTATTCGCGTATCATTTTGCCGTTGGGCCATCTCGCTTCAACAATGAAATCAAGATAGGGTTCAACGACAGCTTTTTCGGTGGTGACAATAATACGGCCGTTTCCACTGCCGATTACTTCAATCTGAAACTGCAAGCTAGATAGAAATTGACTCCTATCAACCCCCGCATTTTCAAATGCACTGGCATCGGCTAGCTGTACTTTTATCTGTGCTACGTCTAACTCACCAATATCTCGGATTGGGATTTCAGCGCGAAAAGGCTGGTTCAGAGTAGAATCCAGTGTTAACTCACCAAGGCCGAGTGCACTGACTAAACCGCTGTGCAGGGCACCAACTGTCAGTACCGCTTTTGCCAGCCTATTCCGCATCATAATGTCACCGTTTGTGTATTAACGCGCCTATTTGCCACTAGCCAAATGGGCTGCGCTTTTATAAAGAATCTCCGCTGGGCAGACACTGCCCATGACGATGTATCGCCATTTCTCTAAACAACATGCGTAGATATAAGCTAGATATTGATTTTTATCAAGATTTTAAGCAGAGCAATTATGTTAATCACCGCACCATTACGAAGATTATCACCGACAACAGTACAACGAAAGACTGTTTCATCCTGCCTATCAACACTTAGTGCAGAAATATCAATCGTATCGCTACCTTGTAAATTAACTGGCGTCGCTTCTGAGGTATCGCCTGATGGAAACAGCCTGAAAAGCTCACTTTCCGCCAATTGCCGCTTTACTTCCGCAAGTTCAACTTTGTCGACACAGCTTACTCGCAGCATCGCAGTGTGACCGTAAAAGACGGGAACCAACATCTCGCTGGCGGAAACAGCAACAGCGCTTCCGCCCAAACCTAACAAACTGGCCAAGCTGTGTTCCAATGCCGCACTGTGCTCCTGGCGTGCGAGCACGTTGAACGCCAATTGCTGACCAAACGAGGACTCTTCAGGAACTTGGCCATTCAGTAAACGCGCTGTTTCTGCCGCCAGCGTCTCAACTCCTGAGCGGCCCCACACTGAAACTGGCTGGGCAACAGCGACGTTAACCGAGCGAATACTCGCCTGTGGCAATAGGCGCAGCACCGCCGCGACATGGCTACTTACTGCGTCGGCGATCGCGAACAATCGGCCACCTTCAATATCTGCTGAACTGGTGCAGTAAATGGCCACATCACCACGCTGCGCCAATGTATCGGTACAGTCGAGAACGACGACACCGGCATCTTCCGCCAAATCGATCAAGCTAAGGTCGCTAAAACCCTCTGTTAACATAATAGCGACATCAACCCCGTTAAAATCCGCCGCGCTTGATTCATGAACGGCGACGGGGCTGCCGCGATACATCACGGTTTCACCTTCGCCGTCATCGGCATAGGCTTTGATACTGTCAACGCCAAGTTCAGCATCAGCCAGTGCCGTTAGCAGCAACTCGCCTTCCAGACCGCAGGCACCGAATACTGCAACACACTTATATGCCATTACTTAATATCACCAAGTAGGATTCGCAGCATGCGGCGCAGCGGTTCTGCCGCGCCCCATAATAATTGGTCGCCCACGGTAAACGCAGACAGGTATTGCTCACCCATATTTAATTTACGCAAACGCCCTACGGGTACATGCAACTTGCCTGTCACTGCCGTTGGAGTTAATTTCGCCAGCGTTTCTGCACGATCATTTGGCACCACTTGCACCCAATCGTTAGCAGAGGCGAGAATGCCTTCAATCTCAGCAACTGCGACATTTTTAGTCAGTTTGATAGTCATCGCTTGACTGTGGCAGCGCATAGCGCCGATACGCACACAGTTACCGTCGATAGCGATAGGCGAATCTGCGCGACCTAAAATCTTATTGGTCTCAGCCTGGCCCTTCCACTCTTCTCGGCTTTGGCCATTTTCTAATTGAGTGTCAATCCACGGCAATAAGCTACCGGCCAGTGCGTGACCAAAATTATCTTTCGGGAAGCTGTTGCTGCGCATTGCTTCTGCCACTTTGCGATCGATGTCTAAAATATTTGAACGGGGATCGGCGAGTTCGGTGGCAACACAATCACGTACCGACCCCATTTGGTTAATCAGCTCACGCATATTCTGCGCGCCAGCGCCACTTGCCGCTTGATAGGTTTGAGCGCTCACCCACTCCACCAAGCCTTCGCGGAATAGCCCGCCAATTGCCATCAACATCAAACTCACGGTGCAATTACCACCGATGAAATTTTTAACACCGCGGCTCAAGCCATCTTTAATCACATCGAGATTAACCGGGTCGAGAATAATAATCGCATCATCATCCATCCGCAGCGATGAAGCGGCATCTATCCAATAGCCATCCCAACCGCTGCTGCGCAGGGCTGGAAAAACCGATTTAGTATAATCGCCGCCCTGACAGGAAATAATAATATCCATCGCCGCTAGCTCAGCAATATCACTAGCGTCTTTCAATGTGTCGATATCGCGACCAATTGCCGGGCCCTGCCCACCTACATTAGAGGTGGTAAAAAATACTGGCTCAATGCCATCAAAGTCTTTTTCTTCTAACATGCGGCCCATCAATACTGAACCGACCATACCGCGCCAACCGACAAAACCTACCTTTTTCATAATTTCTCCTGAATTCTGTAGTGCTGAATTTACGCTGATGCCAGGGCGGCGATAACCGCGTCGCCCATTTCAACGGTGCCGACCAAATTATTGCCTTCTGAGAAAATATCGGCCGTGCGGAAACCCTGATCTAAAACCGTACTCACTGCATCTTCAATACGCTGCGCCGCCGCAGGCTCGTTAAGCGAATAACGCAGCATCATCGCCACTGACAAGATAGTCGCCAGCGGATTTGCCTTATTTTGGCCCGCAATATCTGGTGCAGAACCATGACACGGCTCGTACATGCCGCGGCCGTTCACATCCAGTGATGCTGACGGCAACATGCCAATAGAACCGGTTAACATAGCAGCGGCATCGGACAAAATATCGCCAAACATATTACCAGTGACAACCACGTCAAACTGCTTTGGCGCGCGAATAAGCTGCATTGCCGCATTATCGACATACATATGACTTAGCTCGACGTCGGGATAGTCTTTGGCCATCTCGTCCATCACTTCACGCCATAACATAGTCACTTCCAAGACATTCGCCTTATCAACTGAACATAAACGTCCACCGCGCTTTTGCGCCAACTCAAACGCCACTTTACCAATTCGACGAATTTGCGATTCGTTATAAACGTATGTGTTGTAACCCTCGCGCTCGCCATTTTCTAATTCGCGAATTCCACGTGGCTGACCAAAGTAAATACCACCCGTCAATTCGCGGACAATAAGAATATCTAAACCCGATACCAGCTCCGGCTTCAGCGAAGAAGCGCCGGCGAGCTGCGGATATAAAATAGCGGGACGCAAGTTGCCAAATAGATCTAAACGTTTTCGAATTTCAAGGAGGCCACCTTTCTCTGGGCGATCTGCTGGCGGCAATTTATCCCACTTTGGGCCGCCTACTGCACCAAGCAATATCGCGTCAGCCTTTTCGCAAATAGCGAAGGTTTCCGCAGGCAAGGCACTTCCGTGGGCGTCTATTGCCGCTCCGCCCACTAGCGCATGCTGTAGGACCAGCCCAAGGTCTTCGGACTCATTAACCCACTGCAATACCTTTGCTGCCTCTGCCATGATTTCATGGCCGATGCCGTCACCCGGTAATATGGCAATATTTCTTTGCTGACGTTCTGTCACGTTAAATTCCTTCCAAAAAATAATATGGTTTCGGGCCCGTTGGACGGCGTGTTAAACACCGTGCTCGCGGAATAACCAAGGGGATTTTTGCTGCCACTTAGATTCAAAAACTCGAATATCGTCGGCGTCTTCCAAGGTTAAACCAATGTCGTCTAGCCCATTCAGCAAGCAGTGCTTGCGGAAGCTATCTACGTCGAAACTAATTGCCTCACCTGCAGGCGTCACAATTTGCTGGGCGGCCAAATCAATCTTTAATGTAAACCCTTCATCGGCGTACATCGCTTTAAACAGCTCGTTCACCTTGTCTGCCGCGAGAACAATCGGTAATACACCATTTTTAAAGCAGTTATTAAAGAAAATATCGGCAAAGCTCGGCGCAATCACGCAGCGAAACCCATAGTCTTCTAGCGCCCACGGCGCGTGCTCGCGACTGGAACCGCAGCCAAAATTTTCACGCGCGATAAGAATAGACGCATTGCTGTAGCGCGGAAAATTAAGCGGAAAATCAGGGTTTAAAGGCCGCGCAGAATTATCCTGGCCAGGCTGCCCCTCATCTAAATAGCGCAGCTCATCAAACAGATTGGGGCCAAAGCCACTGCGCTTTATTGACTTCAAAAACTGCTTGGGAATAATCATATCGGTATCGACATTGGCGCGATCCATCGGTGCTACGATACCGTCAAGAACTGTAAATGCTTTCATCATAAACTCCTTAGATCCAATCCCGCACATCGACAAAATGGCCCGCAATCGCCGCGGCTGCCGCCATCGCCGGACTCACCAAGTGGGTGCGCCCACCAAAACCCTGACGACCTTCAAAATTGCGGTTAGATGTTGACGCGCAGTGTTCGCCTGCGCCAAGTTTATCGGCGTTCATTGCCAAACACATTGAGCAGCCAGGTTCACGCCACAGCAAACCCGCGTCCAAAAATATTTTATCTAATCCTTCCGCTTCCGCCTGTTGTTTAACCAAACCAGACCCAGGCACAACCATGGCTTCTTTCACATTGGCCGCCACTGTTTTACCGCGAACTACCGCCGCCGCTTCGCGCAGATCCTCGATACGCGAATTTGTGCAAGAGCCGATAAACACCCGATCAAGCTTAATATCGGTAATCGCCTGGCCTGCGGTCAGCCCCATATATTGCAAGGCGCGCTCGCAACCACTGCGCTGTGCGGGATCAGTGTAATCATTGGGGTTAGGCACAATACCACTCACCGGCAACACCATTTCGGGGCTGGTGCCCCACGTGACTTGCGGCGAAATATCTGCGCCATTAAGTACTACGGTTTTATCAAATACCGCGTCGTCATCGCTATGCAGAGTATTCCAGTATTCCAGCGCAAGCTGCCACTCGCTGTCATTCGGCGCGAACGGGCGACCTTTAACGTAGTCGATAGTGACGTCATCAACCGCCACCATACCAACCCGGGCACCACCTTCGATGGCCATATTACAAATGGTCATCCGGCCTTCCATCGACAGCTTGCGAATAACCTCACCACCAAATTCAATGGCGTAACCCGTGCCACCCGCAGTGCCGATTTTGCCGATAATGGCCAGCACCACGTCCTTTGCCGTAACACCCGCACCGAGTTCGCCATCCACTCGCACCAGCATGTTTTTACTTTTCTTTTGTATCAAACACTGCGTAGCAAGCACATGCTCCACTTCAGAAGTGCCAATACCGTGCGCCAAAGCACCTAAGGCGCCGTGGGTTGCAGTATGGGAATCGCCACACACCACCGTCATACCGGGCAGCGTTGCGCCCTGCTCAGGGCCAACCACGTGCACAATACCTTGGCGCACATCATTGATTGAAAATTCGGTGATACCAAACTCATCGCAGTTTTCATCTAAGGTGCGCACTTGTATCCGCGACACTTCGTCTGCAATGGCCTCTACGCCGCCGCTGCGCTCAACTAGCTCAGTCGGCACATTATGGTCAGGCGTTGCGATATTCGCGCCGATGCGCCATGGTTTACGGCCAGCTAAACGAAGACCTTCAAAAGCCTGCGGCGAAGTTACTTCATGTACCAAATGGCGATCGATATAAAGCAACGCCGTGCCATCATCGCGCTCCTTTACCAGATGCGCATTCCACAGTTTGTCGTAAAGCGTTTGTCCAGCCATAATCCCTGCCCCATTTCATCGCACGCTTTGTGAATTAAGCGTATTTACCCAGTCTGCGATAGCAAAACTACCCGTGTAGTCAGTTATCAGAACCGCAATACTACGCAGCACAATCAAATAACACAAATTCATATTTTTCATTATTTGCATTCCAATATGGAATGATAATATCCTAACACCCATGGATAACGACTCTTTAAAAGCCTTTCTCGCCGTTGCCGAGCAGCAGTCATTTTCACTTGCCGCAGAACAGCTTTACATCACCCAACCCGCGGTGAGTAAACGCATCGCCGCCTTGGAATCTCAGCTGAACTGCAAATTATTTGACCGCATTGGCCGCAAGGTGCACCTGACCGAGGCCGGCCAAGCACTGCTTCCGCAAAGCCGGCGGATATTACAAGACATAAAAGAAGCCGTTCGCAGTATTCATGATCTGCGCGGCCAAGTTAGCGGCCGCTTGTCGATGGGAATAAGCCACCATATTGGCCTGCACCGTCTACCCCCGATACTGCGAAAATACAGCCAGCTCTACCCGGCGGTTAAACTCGATATCGACTTTATGGATTCGGAGCAGGCACATCAGCTTATTTTGCACGGCGAAATGGATTTAGCGGTCATCACACTGTCACCTACCGGTGAGCAGCAATTGCAATCAATGCCGGTGTGGGAAGATCCACTCGCGGTTACCGTCGCGCATAACCACCCCTTAGCACAGCACAGCAGCGTTAATGCCGAAATGCTTAGTCAGCACACAGCCCTTCCACCTGGTCTAAATACCTACACCGGGCAAATCATCAAGGATTTGTTTGATCAGCGTGGACTCAATATGAATATCGGTATGTCGACCAACTATCTTGAAACCATTAAGGTCATGGTCAGTATTGGACTAGGCTGGAGCATTTTACCCTTAACGCTTTTGGACGACAGCGTGGTTGCGCTGAACTGGGAAGGACAAACCCTGAGTAGAACACTTGGCTGCGTTCATCACCGCAACCGCAGCCTCTCCAATGCGGCAGAAGCCTTTATCGATTTATTAAGTGCCGCCAGCGACAAAAATAAGATGGGGAGTAAATCTTAACGCAGCACCGGGCGAAGCTTTAATAGCAAAGCAGACATCTGCTCTGGGGTATCCGCATCGAGACAAATGCCCTCGTCATTCAACTCAATAACATCAACAAATTCGCTCCGTGCTGAAGCAATAACACTACGTCCGCCTTCATCGCCACTCAACTTACTCAAGGCCGGCCAATATTCCCGCCCGAAAGCAATCGGATGACCACCCTTAGCCTCAAAAGTAGGAATGACGATACGCTGCGCGGTCGCAGGTTCGGCAACTCGGCGCAGTGATTCTACCCGCAGCAGGGGCAAATCCGCCGGCATAATCAAAAGCGCCTCTGCTTCAGAACGCTCAGCAAAAATGCCAACAGCATCGGCAATACTCGCCCCCATCCCGACACCGGCATTCGGCGCAAAAACGCAGGGCGCATCTATCCTCGCCGACACATCATCCGCTGGATCAAGCACCACATACACATCCAATCCCGCTTTTCGCCCCCGACGCACTAGCGCGTTAATTAACTCACCGCCATGAGGCAATGCGGTAAAACGTTTGTCCTCGCTGCCAAACCGCCTACTTTTACCGGCGGCTAATATCAGTAACGGTAACGCTAGGATTTGCTCAGCCACCGCGAACAACCTTCATGGACGATGACCGCAGCTGAGTTAACTGCGCCATAATTGCCAATGCAATTTCCATCGCCGACTTACTGCCAATCGCCAAACCCACTGGCGCGTACAGGCGATCAATTTGTTCGTCGCTAATATCTAATTGTTTGAGGCGTTCGCGGCGCTTCGCCGACGTCCTAACAGAGCCCAAAGCACCCACATAAAACAGCCGCTCTAGCAGCGCTTGCATCAACGCCATATCATCGATTCTGGGATCGTGAGTTAAGGTAATCACAGCGGTATACGGGTCAGCAAATTCACTGACCGCCTCATCGGGCATTAAGGCACTTAACTCAGCACCGACGACAGTCCACTGCTCACGCCTATCCTCCCGGGGATCACACACAATCACGCGGTAGTCCATGGCCAAGGCAATTTCAGATATACACCGCGCCAGTTCGTTTGCGCCGATTAACAGTAAACGATATCGCGGGCCAAAATCTTGAACCAAGGTTTCGTCGACAATTGCCAGCGGCTCGGCGCTGGTCACGATTTCTAACTGCCACTGACCCGTTATTAAGTTCACCCGCCTGCGCATTGCATGCCGACCGCCAATAGCGTCACACAGATCCGTGAGCATGTTACAAAAATCGGTAGACGCAGACATAGGCTCCACTAAAACCTGCATACGACCGCCGCAAGGTAAACCAAAACGTTCATTCTCTTCAGGACTGACACCGTACTCGTATATCTCCGGCCGATCGCTAGCCAAAGCGCCACGCTGCAGTTTCTCGAGCAGCTCGTCCTCTATACAGCCGCCTGACAACGATCCAAAGACCTGCCCCTGAGCATCCATAAACAGTAAAGAGCCCAAGGGGCGCGGCGAAGCGCCAAAGGTTTTAACAACGGTGCACAACCAGCCGCTATTACCCTTCGCGAGTATGTCACGTGCTGCGCCAAGGACAATTTGTTCAATGCTCTTCACAGTGTTATTTCTCTATTAAATAAAACCAACAGGCAAAAAAAACGCCGCTTGCGCGGCGTTATTAAATTACCCTAAAGAGCAATCTTAATACCAGCGATATGTTACTTGTAGAGCCGTAGTCCTTGGTGGATCAATAAAACCATAGTGACCGATCGAGCCAAAAGTACTGTTAGATAACGGCGTGTCATTTGAATAAGAAATGGTGGTTTCATCCGTCAAATTCTTAACCAAAATCGCGGCATCCCAACCGGCAGCAACATCAGCTAAAGAGAGGCGCAAATTAGCTTTAATGTAAGCATCCTGTTCTTGGCTTGGGTCTAAGTTTTGTGAAGAGTTATAAGCGCCGGTAAACACAAAGTCGGCACCACCACGGAACTCAAGATCCTTAGACAGCATCGTGGTATAAACAAATGTCAGGTTACCTGAATAATCGGCAACATACTGGTTAGTTTTTCCTTTATAGTCACAAAAAGGGTTACCATCAACCTCATAGTCTACAGCCTGCCCTTGATAACACTGGCCATTAGCGAATTCTGTAAACTCAAAATCCAAGAAGGCTAATGCGCCGGTCATCATCAGATTCTCTGTCAACGCCATACGACCGTCTAGCTCTAAACCCATTGTGGTCGCCGCACCAGCATTACCCACATTAAAACCCAATGTTCCGTCAAAAATACTAACCTGAAGATCGTCGTACTCAGTATAGAAAGCCGCGACATTCAACTCAGCAGCACCACCTAGTAATGTGGTTTTAGCACCAAGCTCAAAGCTGGTTGCCTGCTCATCGTCATACTCAAAGCTCCCATCTATCTCAGGAGCAGCTGGACGATTTTTACCACCACCCGGTGACGAATTTGACCGAGCATCAAACCCGCCAGATTTATATCCAACACTCGCTGTGGCATACAGCATCACATCATCATTCCAGTCATGCTGAAGGTTCAGTGATGGCGCCAAATTGCCGCCGGAACGGTCACCGCTTAAATTATGACGCTCAGCGGAGAAGTTTTTTGCTACAACAGTATCAACCTCCCCGATATCACGACTTTGCCCCGTAGTAATATCAGTTAAATCAAGACTGCGCTTACCGTCCTTCTCTTCATAGGAATAACGTAAGCCCAGCGTTGCGCGGGTAAAATCGCTCACATTCCAGGTAGCCTGGATAAAGCCAGAAAGTAACTTAGTATCTGATGCAAAGTTACGCGGGGTCCCCAAATTAATTATCTCAGTACCGGCATCACCCACACCGGAAACAGGCAATCCTAATGGACCACCTATTATGTCGCCATCAAGAGGTGTCTCACCACGAGCACCGCCTTCTAGGACATCTGCACCGTTTAGCAATGTCGGCAAGATATCACTTCCAACTCTAATACTATCGAAGAAATCCAAAGAACTTTGCTGGTAAAAAGCACCCGCTATAAATTCAAAATCTTCGCCCACAGGGGATACCCAGCGAACTTCTTGACTAAACTGTGAGTACTCCTCTTCAGCAGCAACACTAAACACCTCCGCACCGGTAAAGTCACAGTCGCATAATTCAGATGTTTCATACCCCAAAATGCCGGTAATAAACGTAAAGGTATGGTCACCCCACGCGTAATCAACATTCAACGTCACATTATGAGTGTCGTTATAGCTAAAATCCCCGTTTGAAGATCGCTTATAATCTTGGCGATTATTAAGTACTGACGGATCAGAACTCACGGTACCTAGAAGACCGCCAGGTCCAACCTCATAGCTTTCTAGAATCCCCGCATATGTCTCGCCGTTAAATGTACTATCTGTCGAAGGATTATCATTAATAATTTCAATCTGACGACCATTTACATCAAACTGACCAACTTCCAACTTTAGCGCAGCGGTTAAATTTGCACTCGCATCCCATTCAAAAATGGCCCGAATAGTCTGTTCATCCCGTTCTGGCTCATCGCGGTTAAGAGTGAGGTTTTCCATATAGCCATCGGTTTGGCGCTTACGGATTGCCAAACGACCACCAATGGTATCCGTCATCGCGCCCGACAATACAAGATCCAGCACTCGCTCATTGGTTTCAACTTCATACGTACCAGAAACCATGCCTTCGAATTCCTGACTCGGACGGGCAGATATCAAGCTCAGAGCACCTGCAATGCTGTTTTTACCGAATAAAATATTCTGCGGGCCACGTAAAACCTCTACACGCGCCAAGTCGAGAAATGGTGCGCGTGACAGCTGAGCTCGACCATAGCTAACACCATCAAAATACATACCCACAGACTGTTCAAAGCCTGGGTTAATACCAGAGCCGATACCGCGAATATAAATATTGGTGCCAATACCGGTTTCAGACATTGTTAGGTTCGGCACATAAGCTTGCAGGTCTTCAACCTTGCCAATACCAGCCTCCATCATTTTTTCGCCGGACACGGCGTTAACGGAAACCGGAACATCTTGTAAACTTTCCGCCCTTATAGTGGCGGTAACAATCACCTCCTCAAGGACAGGAGCGGCAACGGAGTATGAGGAACACAGCACAATAGCCGTTGCTATTGCAGAACGATGAAAACCAAAATCAGGACGTTTCAAGGTCATGAGACCTCCAGGTGCGATAGTTTTATATTTATAGTGCTACCAATAGCCAAGGGCTACTCAGCAGCCTAATCTCAAGATAGCTTACATTTTAGATATAAGCCAAGATGTATGCAATGAAAACATAACTTATTTTGGGGATTAGTTCAACGACTTAGCTCTTTTAATCCAAATAAGAGTCTTTAATGAGGGCAACAAATACAAGTAAAAAAGAGCGCGACTCACATCGCGCTCTTTAATCTTAAGAACAAAGCTACTCCATTGTTTTCACATGATTACCAACGGTAAGCCACCTGCACCGCAACACTGCGTGGCCGCTCGATAAACGCATAATGGCCGATACTGCCAAAGCTGCTATCCGCAAGCGGTACATCATTTGAATAAGAGACCACATCCTCATCCGTCAGGTTTTTACCGATGAGTGCGACTTCCCAACCTGACTTCACATCGGCAACGGCCAAACGCATATTTACCTCAACATAGCCATCTTGCTCTTGACTAGGATCTAGGTTTTGCGACGAATTGTAATCATCGGTAAAGGTGAAATCAGTCGCTGCACGAAACTCCATTGCATCGCCAAATTCCCGAGTATAAACAAAACCAAGGTTGCCGGAATAATCCGCCACATACTGGTTCGTCATACCTTCGTAGTCACAATAGTTCACGCCATTAACTGTCGAATCTGGCGTTTGCCCTTGATAACACTGACCATTTGGGAAGTCGGTAAACTCGAAATCAAGAAAGGCCAAAGCGCCCGTCATCAAGAGGTTATCGGTCAACGCAAAGCGACCATCGAGTTCAATACCTTTGGTTTCTGCGGCACCGGCATTGCCGACGTTGAAGCCCAGGGTGCCGTCAAAAATACTGACTTGTAGATCGTCATACTTGGTAAAGAACGCGGCAATATTTAGCTCGCCTCGACCATCCATAAAGCTGGTTTTAGCACCCACTTCAAAGCTGGTTGCCTGCTCTTCGTCATATTCAAATGACCCAGATATTGACGCACCAACTGGGTTGGGAGCCGCACTTGGGGAAGCGTTTGATCGCGCATCGAAACCGCCAGACTTATGACCACGACTAGCTGTTGCGTAGGCCATTACATCGTCATTCACATCGAATTGCACATTCAAAGACGGCGCCAACTTACCGCCGCTTTGGCTGCCACTAAGGTCGTGGCGCTCCATCTTAAACAAGCTCGCCAATACGCCATCTACAGTACCAATTGGGCGCTCTGTGCCCGCGAGGTCAGCAACGGTTAAGCTCCGAGCGCCATCCTTGGTCTCATCTGAATAACGTAAACCCAAAGTCGCTCTTAAGCGATCATTAACATTCCACGTTGTTTGCCAGAAAACCGACCATAACTCGGCGTCACTCGTGAAATTCCGAGGTGTTGTCGTATTGGCAATCGCAGCGCTTGCTCCAGCAGCCTTAGCATCGGCTACAGCCGGTGAATCACCTGCAGCAATGGCCTGCGCACGCACTCGTGAAGACACCGCTGCTGGAATAATGCCGGAATCGATTACGATGCTATCGTAAAAATCTAAATTGCTTTTTTGATAGTAGACACCACCGATATGCTCTAATGTGCCACCCGCCGCAGACACCCAGCGAATTTCTTGGCTATATTGATCGTAGTCTTCTTCAAACGGTACGCTAAATACAGGCGCACCAGTGAAATCACAGTCACAAAGCTCATCAAACTCATACTGTAATAAGCCGGTGATGAAGGTCAAAGTGCTTTCACCTAGGGCATAGTCGACGTTAAGAGTAATGTTTTTAGTGCGGTTATTACTGTAATCGCCGTTCGACGAACGCTTGTAGTCTTGTTTTGTATTTAAGACTGACGAATCGGCACCGAAGCTACCCGCCAAAGCTTGCGAATAGGTTGCGCCACCTAATATAGCCGACGGCTGATCGTTTACGATTTCTACCTGCCTACCCAGCACATCGAACTTACCCAATTCAAATTTGAGCATCGCCGTGAGGTCGGGTGTTGCATCCCAGTCCAAAATTGCGCGAATTGTAGACTCGTCCCGCTGCGGCTCATCACGGTTTAAGGTCAAGTTCTCAATATACCCACCGAATTCACGTTTACGAATAGCTACGCGCGCGCCCAGCGTATCGGTTATTGGACCAGATACCATAAAATCAACAATCTTTTCATCGTGATCCGGCTCGTATAAGCCCGAAATCATACCCTCCTGCTCTTGCCCAGGCCGTGCTGAAACGAGGCTCAAAGCCCCTGCAATACTGTTTTTACCGTAGAGAATATTTTGCGGACCACGCAGAACCTCAACACGGGCCAAGTCTAAAAATGGTGCACGGGTTAATTGCGCGCGGCTATAGGAAACACCGTCGAAATACATACCGACGGACTGCTCAAAACCGGGGTTAATACCTGAGCCAATACCGCGAATATAAATATTGGTCCCTATGCCCGTCTCTGACATAGATAAGTTGGGCACATAGGCTTGCAGGTCTTCAATCTTATCAATACCTGCCTCCTGCATTTTTTCGCCAGCCATCGCGTTGACTGACACGGGAACATCTTGCAGGCTTTCGGTTCTCAGCGTAGCCGTAACCAACACCTCTTCTAGTGCCGGCGCCGCATACAAAGCCGGATTTGCACACAAGCCAACTGCCAACACCATAGGCGCGACACGACGATTTACTATGCGCTTTCTTGTCATTAAAGACTCTCCCGATACAATTTATTTTAATTATTTGCCCCCGCGGTTCTGGCAACTAATTAGGCGCCACACCATAGGGGTTGATAGTGAGTTTAGTCGGTATTTCACAGAAGTAAAATGTGGTTTACCGCTATGCTCGCACATGAATAGTGCTACAAGCGGTACGAATAGTAGGTCGCTTTAGATCAAAGCGAACAATCAGAGATTACTAAACCTGCTGCAAACCACATTCGGGCTAAAAAACACCCATCGTGAGCCCAGCCGCAAAGGCAGCGCCCAGCTCCTCAGCCTTGTTAATGTGTTCAAAATTGGGTGCCCCAGTCGTAATTAACGGTTCACTCACGCAACGCCATGAGTAGCCTTTAGCTACGCGCTCCAAGTGCCGCAAGGCGTTACCGCCATCATTGCCCGTGCAAATAAAAACACCGAAGGGACGAACAATTTGTCGATCTATGACCGGATAGAAGGTGCGATCAAAGAAATCCTTCATACCGCCAGCAATAACACCGAAATTTTCGGGGAAGATTAGCAGCAAGCCATCACTCCATTCGATATCCCTCGTGCCCGCTTCGGCCGCTCTCAGCAGCCGCACTTCTACTTCAGATTCAGCTTCCCGTGCTGCTCGGCATGCAGCGTAAGCTAAACTTTCATTTCTGCCCGACTGGCTGTGGTATACAATCAGCAAATGTTTTTGTTTACTCTCAGACACAAATAGCCGCTCGCTGTTATCAAAAACATGAATTAAACCTTCAATCAGAACCCACAACTACCACCATAGAAGCACAGCCCTGCTCCTATGCAAAGCGCAGCGTAAGATTTTCCCCCAAGGACTAAAGGCACGATTATGAAATATCTTCACACCATGATTCGCGTTAAAGACTTAGATGCGTCCATGCATTTTTATTGTGAGCTATTAGGACTGAAAGAAGTAAAACGCTACGACAGCGAAAAAGGCCGTTTCAGCCTGATATACCTAGCCGCACCGGATGACTATGACCGGGCAAAAATTAGCCAAACGCCGACCATTGAACTGACCTATAACTGGGACAGCGAAAATTATGGCGGAGGTCGCAATTTTGGTCACCTGGCATTTGCCGTAGATGATATTTATGCAAGCTGCCAAAAACTTATGGATGCAGGCGTAACGATTAGCAGGCCGCCCCGTGACGGCCACATGGCTTTTGTGCGCTCTCCGGACTTAATATCCATTGAATTGTTACAGCGCGGCGACGCACTTCCGCCACAAGAACCCTGGTTGTCGATGGCAAATACCGGGGAATGGTAGTTGGCCAACTGCTTAAAAAATGCCGAAAAACCAGCCGCCGCGTTTAAGGTCTTTCTCACAGCGGCTGAGTTGAGTACCGTAGGTCGCTGCACGCGAAGACACTTTCCCAGCAACCCTTTTTAACCAGGGCTTGCCGTCAAAACTGCGTTTTTTAAAACCGCCATGGCCCTCGTGGTAAGCCATATACAAACTATAAACGTCGGTATTACTGATGCCATTTATTTTATTACTGGTATTGTTATACCAGCCTACAAAGTCGATGGCATCAGCAAAGTCATCGCGATCTGCTCCCCAGTTCCCAGATTTATCTACATACCATTTCCAGGTACCGTCTTTGGCCTGGGCATAACCATAGGCATCTGACATCCGACCCGCAGGAATAAACCCTAACCAATACTTTTTAGGAGGCTTGGCATTGGCAACAAAGCGTGACTCCTGATACATAATGGCCATCATTATCGGGATGGGTGATTTCCATTTATCAGAGGCGTCTTTGGCATCACCGTACCAATCATCTTTCTCGCGGAAAATTGAGCAAATATCGCCAGGGTTGCGCGGCGGCGAGGTGGTACACGCTGACATCACAAGTGTGACGAGGACAACAAATAAAATTCTCATACCGCGCCACCTTCACTTGCGAAAACAGCAAGCAGCCCCTGCTCATCAAGCACCTTGATACCCAAGGCCTCTGCCTTCGCTAATTTTGAACCTGCGCTGGCACCCGCCACAACACAATCCGTTTTCGCCGACACACTGCCAGCAACTTTCGCCCCAAGTGCCTGCAATTTTTCTTTGGCCTCACTGCGGGTCATCGATTCAAGATTCCCCGTAAGCACCCAGGTTTGCCCGGCCAAAGGTTGTTCGCCGCCCTGCTTTTGCGCCGCCGGCCAATTCACGCCGCGATCGCTCAACTGGGCAACTACCTCACGGTTAAACTCCGTTGCAAAAAATGCGTGAACGTGACTGGCGACAATCGGGCCGACATCTTCTACCTCAACCAACATCTCTTCAGTCGCTGCCATCAATTCAGCTAAGCCGCCAAAATGACGCGCCAAATTAAGGGCCGTTGCCTCGCCGACTTCACGAATACCGAGCGAATACAAAAAGCGCGGTAAGGTGGTCACTTTAGATTTTTCAAGTGCGGCGATTAAATTCTCCGCTGACTTTTGCCCCATTCGCTCCAAATCGGCGATGGCTTCAACCGTTAGCAAATACAGGTCAGCCACGGTTTCGATTAATCCCGCGTCTACAAACTGCTCAACAAGCTTGTCGCCAAGGCCATCAATATCCATGGCTTTGCGGCTGGCAAAATGCTTGATTGCCTCTTTGCGCTGGGCACCGCAAACCAAACCACCACTGCAACGCAACACCGCCTCACCGGGCGCACGCTCAAGGGCACTTCCACAAACCGGGCAATGTTCGGGAGCAATGATATTAGTGGCGCCCTCAGGACGGCGATCTAAAACAACTTGAACGACCTGTGGAATAACATCTCCCGCGCGGCGAACAATGACATAGTCACCCACCATCACCCCGAGGCGTTCAATTTCGTCAAAATTATGCAATGACGCATTACTGACGGTCACACCACCGACAAACACCGGCTCTAATTTGGCAACTGGTGTAACTGCGCCGGTTCGACCAACCTGAAATTCAACGTCGCGGAGCAAAGTGATTTCTTCCTGCGCTGGAAATTTATGCGCAATTGCCCAGCGCGGTGCGCGGGACACAAAACCGAGCTGTCCCTGCAGCGCCAAGGAATCTACTTTAAAGACAATGCCGTCAATGTCGTAAGCCAAGGCATCTCGGCGCGCTAATAGATCCTGATAGTAAGCGAGACACCCGGCAATAGAATCGACCACCCGTAGCTCTGGGCTAACCAAAAAGCCCCACTCGCGCAATCGCTGCAGGCCTTCGCTATGGGTGGCAAAAAGTGACTCGCCCTCCTGCTGGGCGATACCGTAGCAACTCATTTCCAGCGGGCGCTTGGCCGTAATTCGACTATCGAGCTGACGTAAACTGCCCGCCGCTGCATTTCTAGGATTCACAAACACTTTGCCATCGGTGTCTCGACCAATGGCGTTTATGCGCTCAAAACCAGCGCGAGGCATGTAGATTTCACCCCGCACTTCCAATTCATCTGGCCAATCATTACCACGCAGTCGCAGGGGAATTGAGGTGATGGTTTTGACATTTTGAGTGATGTCTTCGCCCACCCTGCCATCGCCACGGGTAGCGCCGCGAATCAATACGCCGTCTACGTAGAGCAAGCTTACCGCAATGCCGTCCAATTTTGGCTCACAGGCATAACTGACGGCGACGCCCTCTTCTAAACGTGATTTGAGCCTGCGATCAAAATCCAGCAGCTCTTGTTCAGAAAACACATTATCAAGCGATAACATCGGGGTTTCATGGCGAACCTGGCTGAATGCCGGCAAAGGGGCGGCGCCAACTCGCTGCGACGGCGAGTCGGCACTTTGCCACTCGGGGTGTGCCTTCTCAATACTCAGAAGTTCGTTAAATAGTCGATCGTACTCAGCATCCGGAATTTGCGGCGCGTCGAGCACATAATATTGATAGCTATGGTGGTGGAGCTGATCGCGGAGCGCCGTTAAGAGCTCTCGCAGGGAACTGTCAGACATTCAAAACGCCGTTATTATCGTGCACCGCGATTACATCAGGGTTAGCTGACGACGCTCAAAATCCCGGATGCGTTGTTTATAATGTTCAAGGGTTTGCTTGGTCGCTACGCTGTGAGTCTGATCGCGCAGTTCTCCCTCAAGATTTTTTACTAAGCAACGCGCGGTTTCAACCATCGCTTCGTAGGCTTTGATGCTTTCTTTGGGACCCGGTAGATGCATAAAGAACACGACACCTGGGGTGGTAAATTCATCGATTTCATCAAGATTGAAATTTCCAGGCTCGACCAAATTAGCAACGCTGAATTGAATCTCGCCAGTACCATCCGTTTTTTCATAACGGTGGAAAATATTCATTTTTCCATAGCGAACATCGCAGGCCATCAAAATTTGCAGTAGGTCATTGCCTTTGAATGGCTTACCTTCAGCTGCCATGGCATTAATGACAAGCAGCTCGTGATGTTCTGTCGGCGCGCTATCGCCCTTAGTCGGAGCGCCTTTATCAGCATCCCCGGCAACGATATGTTCGGGTGCATCGTCTGCTTGCGCCCGCAACGGCTCATCATCATAGTCATCGCCGGAATGGGAAGACCAACCCGCTACGATTTCGTCTTCGTCGTCATCCTCTTCGGGAGTTTTAGAGCGATACTCGTCAGCCGGATCAGTAAACAAGATATTGTCGTCGAGCGCCTTGATTGCGTCATGACCATCATCATCGTAAGCATTGTCTGCAAAACTATCTTCGTCATAACTATCATTTTTATCGTCATCGACTTCGACGTCCTCAACGGCGTCATCGACTGCGAATTCAGGTTCGCGACGTGGCTTTGGTGCTGGCGTGTGGGCGCGCTTTACGTGCAAGCTCGGCGTTTCCCTCACCGCCACCACACGAGCTGTACCCGATGGTAATTCAGGATTAGACAGGTCGACTTCGTCCTGTCGATTTCTAGACCGTAATCGAATAGTATCCTGGCGGTCTTTGCGCATGCGCCGAAAGCCGTCAAGTAGCACCGCCGTCGCCAGCAAAGCGCCAATAATAATTAACCAATCTCTCACATTGAGATCCATTACCTAGCCCTTAAATTAGCCGCAGTGGCCGTATCCTCGAAAATTTGCTGTGGCTTTGGATAAAGTTCTGTCGCCATTGTTCCACGCGATTTAGGAAATATCCAGATTTTAGCCCGTTTGCGCTATTTTACATCGCTGCCATTTCTGCCGCTTTTTCAAGATCTACCGAGACAAGGCGTGAAACCCCCGGCTCGTGCATAGTCACACCCATAAGCTGGTGCGCCATTTCCATCGCTATTTTGTTGTGGCTAATATAAATAAACTGCACTTCGGAAGACATCTCCTTCACCAGACGAGCGTAACGTCCAACGTTGGCATCATCTAGCGGTGCATCAACTTCATCAAGCATACAAAACGGCGCGGGATTAAGTCGGAAAATCGAAAATACCAGAGCAATAGCTGTTAGTGCTTTTTCGCCGCCCGACAGCAAATGAATTGTGCTATTCCGCTTGCCCGGTGGTCGCGCCATTATCGAAATACCAGTGTTCAGCAAATCGTCGCCGGTCATTTCAAGTGAGGCGCTCCCGCCCCCAAACACTTTCGGGAATAGATCCTGCAAACCGCCGTTTACCTTATCGAAGGTTTCCTTGAAACGGTTGCGAGTTTCTTTGTCGATACGACGAATAGCGCCTTCTAAGGTTTCCAGGGCCTCGACCAGATCGCTGTTCTGCGAATCCAGGTAATTTTTGCGCTCAGATTGCTGTTTATACTCTTCAATCGCCGCCAGGTTTATCGGGCCCAGCCGAGCAATACGTCTGCCCGCTTGCTCTAAAGACTCTAGCCACTCAGCTTCATTGGCATTCTCAGGCAGGCTTTCGAGCACTGACTGAAGATCAAACTGCGCCTCTTGCAGCTGATCCTGTAAACCCTTGCGCCTAACTTGCAGCCCCTGATTTTCTACCCTAGCCTGCTCCAAGCTATTGCGCACAGCCTGCAAACGTAAATCTATACCGTGACGCTTTTGCTCGTTCTCTCTAAGTTGGTGGTCGACCACTTCAAGCGCGCGGCGGGATTCAGCCAATTCCTCTTCAACCGCTAAGCGCTGTTCGAGACGGGCTTCTAACTCTATTTTTAAATCATCTATCGGCGCGTCGTTTTCATCTAAGCTCGCCGCTAGCTGCTCGCGACGCTCCTGCAATTGAGCCAATTGCTCTTCGGTACGGCCAATATTCTGTAATACGGAGTCGCGTTGGGTGCGCAATGACTGATGGCGCATCGCGAGTTGGTGAGCGTGATCCTTACTCTGCCGCGCCGTTTGCCGAGCCGCATCGAGAATCGTGCGATTGTTATCGCGCTCGCTAAGCAGAGCTTCGCGTTTACCCGAGTCTTGCTCCATAGATTCAATCGCTTCTTGCAAGGTCATTCTCGCTTCGGCAACAGACTCTTGTTCTAACTGGAACTGATTGCGCAAGTCTTTGCCATCGCCATCCAATTGCTGACGGCGAGCTAAGACTTGTTCAACGCGCGCCTGCTGGGCACTTAGCTTGGCTTTCAGCTCACTGTATTGGCGATTAAATTGCTGCACTTCGCGGTTAAGGTTTTCCCGATCTTGTTCCTGTGTCTTTAGCAAGCCGCGATCGGCATCTAAGCCATCAACAATAGTTTGAATACGCAACTCAGCAGCGTCTATTGCTTCACGCAATTCCTGCAAGTCCTGCTGACGCTGCAATACGCCACCCTGCTCGGTGTTGCCACGGCTAACACGCAGCCAATTTGCACCTAGCCATAAGCCCGCGGGGGTAATCACCGACTCGTGCGCTGCCAGTCCAGAGCGCATTGCCAGAGCTGCAACTAAATCATCTGCAACACGAACACTACTGAGAACGCCAAGCAACGCTGCATTACCGCTAACCTTGTCAGCTAGAGTGACAGTAGTGGAAGTGGAGCTTGCCGCGCCTTCAACAAAGCAAACACTACCTTCTTTAAGGCCGTCTAAAATCCCGCAAACACCGTCCAACGAATCGACGCACAGGGCTTGTAATTGATCTCCCAATACGGTCTCGACCGCCTGCTGCCAGCCATCGGCAACGTTAAGCTGCTCCGCCAAGCGCGGCGTGTTCGCCAGGCCCTGCTCTTCAAGCCACTTCGCGGTAGTTTTGTCGCCCTGACCCAACGCTGCCTGTTGCAAGGCTTCCAGTGATGCCATACGACCGCGCATACGCTGCAATTCGCTTCGACAACTATCCAGCTCATCGCTCGCCAGCTTGATGCGCTCACGGCACTCGCTAATCTGCGGAATAATCTGCTCGTGACGTTCCTGCGCAGATGACGCCTCTAACTCAACCTCCGCAGTTTCCTGTTGAAGTATCTCGATATCATCATCGCTTTCATCGAGATTCAGGCCACGGCGCTCTTGGTCCAGCTTTTCAATGCGCTCTTGCAAACGCTGCAAACTCAGCTCCAAATGCTGAATTCGAGATTGTTCGACTTCTGCGCGTTGACGTGGGCCTGCCGCCAGCTGGTTAAACTCGTCCCAACGTTGCTGCCAGGACTGCATGGCATCTTCTGCATTAGCCAATGCGTCGGCGGCACTTTCTTCAGCGGCGTCGGTGATTTCCAACTCCGGCTCTATCTCGGTAATTTCCTCTTCCCAGAGCGCTATCTTTTCACGATCACTTTCCAAATGCCGCGTGGTTTCAAGCATGTTCACACTGAGCTGTTGCAGGTCTGCATCTAACTGCTGACGGCGTTGCTGCTGGTGCTGAATACCTTGTTCCGCACGCGCGATTTCTGCGCCAATACTGTAAAACCGGCCCTGCACTTCGTTGAACGCGTCATTCAGCTGGCTGTGCTGGTCTCGCGCCTGCTCGATCCCGGTATTTAAGCCAACCTGCTCTGTAACAATCGCTTCACGTTCCAGCTCTAAGGCATTGATTTCCTTTTCTTTTAAACCAGCCTTATCGTCCAGCGCCTTCCACTGTAAAACCTGTAGCTGGGCTTTTAGTAAACGCTCTTCTTTCTTGTATTCTGTGTATTTTTCCGCCGCTGCGGCCTGTCTCTGCAAATGCTGCAACTGCCGTTCGAGCTCGTCGCGAAGGTCGGTCAAACGCTCCAAATTCTCTTGGGTTCGGCGCATGCGGTTTTCCGTTTCGCGGCGACGTTCCTTGTACTTGGATATGCCCGCCGCCTCCTCAATGAATACCCGCAATTCCTCCGGTTTAGATTCAATCAAGCGCGAGATCATGCCCTGCTCAATAATGGCATAACTGCGAGGCCCCAGACCGGTGCCTAGAAATATATCGGTGATATCGCGACGACGGCATTTGGTGCCATTAAGATAGTATTCGGAGAGACCCTCACGGGTCACTTTGCGGCGGATAGCTATTTCATCGTAAGCCGCGTATTCGCCACCCAGTTTCTTATCGGTATTATCAAACACCAACTCAATACTGGCTTGACCAACAGGCTTGCGATTGACCGAGCCATTGAATATGACGTCTGTCATTGACTCGCCACGCAGGTTTTTAGCCGAGCTCTCCCCCATTACCCAACGCACGGCGTCGATAATATTTGATTTGCCGCAGCCGTTCGGGCCGACCACCGCCGACAAATTTGTCGGGAAATGAGCTGTCGTCGGATCTACAAACGATTTAAAACCCGCTAACTTGATACTTTTAAGACGCATAAACCAATAACCAACACTTTATGGTGTCGCCACGCTGAGTTTTATTGTGTTCTCGGGGCAACAACAGGAAAAATTTGTGCAATGCGCGATTATAGCGATAGCAGCAAGGACTGACAGCAGAATTTGAGAATTTGTGAACAGAGAGCGCGTCTCACACTATTTTCCCTGCACTGCCGTAATCGACAAGGTCAATGGATCGGCCACTTTACTCACATCAACCTGAATAGACTCGCCAACCCAATCACCATCACGACGGATGGCTGTCCCTGACCTACTAATATGTGCCGACAGCGTAAGCTCTGAGAAATCGGCTAGTTGCTTACCCTGCCTAATCACGTCCGCATCTGTTAGCAGAAGATTAATGGGCCATTCCTGCTGGGTCAATAAAGGGACGCGCAAGGCAGCCACCGGCATCGGATTGCCGTCGCTACTTTTAGCGACAACAAACAAAACGCCCTCTGGCGATGCGCCTAACTCAGTCGCCACACTCACATTCACTTCCAGCGTTTGCATATTACCCGCAGCGGCGGCTAGTCGCTTAGCTTCGGCAATACCGCCACTAATGACGCCTATCTCTGCGGAACCAGCTGGCAATTGCACCAGTAGTTTCTGCCAATACGATATCGCATCTACATACTGCTTATTAGCAAAGGAATCGATGCCCAAAACGCCCAAGGCGGTTCCCTGAGTAGGATTAATCGCCAGCGCCCTTTCGAGCAAACTTCGGGTCTCTTGATCAACTTGGCGATCACCAACTAAATAACGTGCCTGCGCCAATTGCGCCAGGACATTAGGATCTTCAGGAAACAACAGCGCCAAACGCTGGTAATAAGGCAAGGCACCAGCAAAATCATTCTGCTGACGAAACAACGTCGCCATCATTACCAAATGCTCACCACTATCTGGCCGCCGCACCAGAATAGCGTCCACAATATCTTGATAGCGCTGCCAACGCTCGTCGCTGAAGCCCTCGCTCAAAATTTCGGACTGTAACTCCCGCAGCTGTAAATCATGTCGATAGCCGAAATACTCATACAGTGTTATCGCAAGGAGTGGGATGGATATCAACACTGCTAGAATATAGCCGCGCTTAGCACTCGAAGAAGTTGTGGTGCTATCGCCGCTGGACTCGGCGACCAACTGTCTATCCAATTCCCGCTCAAGCTCAGCAAGTTGCGCTTGATCAATTAGGCCTGACGCTAGATCGCTCGCTAATTCATTTTGACGCTGACGATAAAAATCACGCTGCGCTCGGCGATGTAGTTCCTGATCATTCTGAGATGGGCCGCGGCTACGCATGGATAACAGCACAAATATAGCGGCTATCAACAGCAAACAGCCAAACCCAGTGTATAAACTTATCATTGCCGGTCCCCCGACTTTTCGCCGCTGGTATCATCACCCAGCAATTCATTTAGGCGCTGCTGCTCTGCCACTGACAGCGAAGGATCCACAGTCGATTTACTGCGCTTCCGACCGCTGGCCATACGCCACCAAACCAATAAGCCAAGTAATAGCAAGGCGACTGGGCTAAGCCACAACACCGCTGTTTGGCCATTAAACTGGGGACGATATAAAATAAAATCGCCGTAGCGATCGACCATATAATTCGTTATTTCTATATCCGACTTATCGTCCATGATCATACGATGAATCTGACGACGTAAGTCTTTCGAAATCGCCGAATCAGAGCCGGAAAGATTTTGATTCTGGCATTTGGGACAGCGCAGCTCTTCGATAAAAGCCTGATAACGCTGCTGTTGCAGCGGTGTGTCAAATTGGTAGGTTTCAATAACCGCCGACGCGGCAGCACCGTATAGCATCACCGCTATACATAGTATTAATCCCCTCATTGCACAGCGCCCCGACCGTTCAGCTCGGCAATTCGATGGGCAAACTCACGATCCCACACAGTTTGATCGAGTGCGCCCTGATAGCGAAACCGGACAATGCCTTCAGCGTCAACTAAATAGGTTTCCGGCGCCCCAGTCACGCCAAGATCCAAGCCGAGGGAGCCATCCTCATCAAACAAAGTTACTGCGTAAGGATCACCTTTCTCAGCCAACCAGCGTCGCCCGGCCTCAGCGTCATCCTTGTAATCTATACTGACAATTTTAACGCCCTGCGCGGCAAGCTTGACGAGAAATGGATGCTCATAATGGCAGGTCGGGCACCAGGTAGCCCAAACGTTAAGCAAGAAAACCTCGCCTATAATATGCGACTTATTAACTATGCGACCGTCATCAAGAGCCGGTTCAGAAAACTCAGGCAGTGGTTTGTTTACTAGCGCCGACGGCAAATCAGTTGGCACATAGTCGCCGGTCAGAACACGACGCTCTACTCCGAAGAAAATAGCTGCCAAAATAGCAAAAATAATTAAAGGCAAAAATAATTTAAACCGTTGCACTGCGATCTCCATTCCCGTCGATTATCGCTTTTTGTTTTGGCCGGTAACGCTTGTCACAGATTGCGAGTAAACCACCAAGCGCCATTAACAAAGCGCCTAACCAAATCCACCGAATAAAGGGTTTGACGTGAACTCTAACGGCCCAGGCATCTTTGCCAACAGGCTCGCCCAAGGCAATAAAGACGTCGCGCATTAAACCCGCATCAATTGCCGCCTCAGTCATGACCTGACTACTTCTGGCGTGGTAGCGGCGCTTTTCAGGATGCATCTCGGCTATAAACTCGCCGTCCTTCCACAGCGAAAAAGTGCCGCGCTGGCCCTGATAATTTGGACCGGAGATCGCTTGAATTGAGTCAAAACTTACCGAGTAAGAGAATGCACTCTCCGTGCGCTCCCCCACTGTCATACGAATATCTTGTTCGTGATTGAAGCTAGTGACCATCGCCACGCCTAGCACGCTACAGGCAAAACCAATATGCGCTGTTAACATGCCGTAATAAGAGGGAGTAAGTCGGCGCAGCCCCTGCATAAGTGTTGCTGCATTGCGAACCTTGTCGCGTAGATTCACGACACTACTCAACACAATCCACGCCGCCAGTAACACCCCGATAATCGCCCCAATGTGCAAGCCATCACCAAAGGTTTGCGGCAGTAGCAAACCCAAAATCACGCTGCTTACAAAGGCAATCAACACCGGTTTCAACCAAGACTCCGGCTTACTTCGCTTCCACTGTGATAGCGGACCAATACCAACCACCAAGGCCAACAAACACATCAAGGGCACAAATATGGCGTTAAAATACGGGGGGCCCACCGAGTATTTACCTAAGCCGGCGAAATCCATTATCAGCGGGAATAATGTGCCGATCAAAACGGTCATTGCCGCGACCAGCAGCAATATATTATTGACGAGTAACAAGGCCTCGCGAGATAGCCACGTGAATGACGGTGCCGTCTGTGACGTTGGTGCGCGAAAAGCGTAAAGCGTTAGCGAGCCCCCCACCACGATGACCAAAAAGCCAAGAATAAACATACCCCTGGTTGGGTCTGCGGCAAACGCGTGGACTGAGGTTAAAACCCCCGACCTGACCAAAAAGGTACCGAGCAAGCTCAGTGAGAATGCAAAAATTGCCAGCAGCAAGGTCCAGCTCTTAAATACGCCCCGCTTTTCAGTGACAGCCAGTGAATGAATTAAGGCGGTGCCAACTAGCCAAGGCATGAAAGACGCGTTTTCAACCGGGTCCCAAAACCACCAGCCGCCCCAACCCAGTTCGTAATAGGCCCACCAGCTGCCCAAGGCGATACCCACGGTCAAAAACAGCCAGGCAATGTTAGTCCAGGGCCGCGACCACCGCGCCCAACTTGCGTCCATTCGGCCACTCATTAACGCCGCTATCGCAAAGGCAAAAGCCACCGAAAACCCAACGTAGCCGACATACAGCATGGGCGGATGAATCACCATACCCGGGTCTTGTAGCAATGGATTCAAATCTTGACCGTCAGCTGGTGTATTCAATAAATGACGGGCGAAGGGATTCGACGTAAAGAGCGAAAAGCCAAAGAAGCCCACCGCAATCATACCCATTACGGATAACACACGGGCTAGAATATCGAGAGGTAACTGCTTTGAAAAAATTGCGACAGCAACCGTCCAAAGAGCGAGTATTTCCAGCCACAGTAATAGCGAACCTTCGTGACCACCCCACAAGGCACTGAATTTATAGGCCGTTGGTAACAGGGTATTCGATTGAGCAGCAACGATATCGACGGAGAAATCATCACTTAAAAAAGCATAAAACAGGCTGGCAATGGCGACAGTTGTGAACAGGAATTGCGCAAAACTTAAATAGCGACTCGCGCGCATAGCCAAGTGATCGCCGCGAAACACACCCCACAACGGCAGGATCGCCAGCGCAAGGGCAAAACAAAAGCCTAGTATTAAAGCAAAATGGCCAATTTCAACTATCACTGACTACCCTTCTCTTGTTGCGCAGCTCGACTAGCAGCAGACTTTTCCAAAGCATCGCTAACCTCGGGAGGCATATAGGTTTCATCGTGCTTTGCCAGCACTTCGCTGGCATAAAAAATACCGTCCTCGCCTAATTTACCCGACGCGACAACACCTTCCCCCTCGGCGAATAAATCCGGCAAAATGCCCTCGTACTCCACTGTCACTACCGCACTAAAATCGGTGACCACAAACCGAACCTTCAAGCTGTCGCTGGCCCGCTCTACGCTTCCTTCCTGCACCATCCCGCCCGCTCGCATAAACTTGCCCACCGGCGCTTTACCAGAAGCAATTTCCGCTGGGGGATAAAACAAATTAATATTTTCTTTTAAGGCGTAACCCAACAACCCAGCGGCAAGCCCCGCGACCAGCAAAATAAATACAACAATCAATAAGCGCTGTTTGCGCTGTGGATGCATCACCATAACATTCTCTTAAACAGTACCGCTAGCGCTGAGCACAAACGGAGAAATTTTCAATCAATTTGATGTAGTCGCGCCCTTGCGTCTAACTAGAGCGCGAATATGTTGTTCAGCCGCGGCACGTCTACGTCGTGCAACAATGACTAAAGTCGCTAAAACCAAGGCCGACACGCCGTAACTAAACCAAACATAGCTACCGTGACCACTCATAGAGAGCAATTCGCTAACGCTATTGAAATACATTTAGCGTGACTCCCCGCAAATAAGATCTTGTACCCAGCGCGTGTTTTTTTCTCGTTCTAAAATTTCGATTCGGGTATACAGCAAAAGCAACCATCCGAAAAACAGATACATACCGCACAGCGTTGCCATGAGGGGGCGAAGCATACTCGGGTGAATTGTCGACTCGCCAGTAAAACTAATACTCGCTGGTTGATGCAGGCTGTACCACCACTCTACTGACCAATAAATAATGGGTATGTTCACTGCACCAACAATTGCCAAAACCGCGCAGGCTTTCGCCGCCGCGTCTCGATTTTCAAAGGCTTGATGCAGGGCAATCACACCGAGATATAAAAAGAATAAAATTAAAACCGACGTGATACGCGCATCCCACACCCACCATGTGCCCCAGGTCGGTTTACCCCACACCGCGCCGGTAAGTAGCGACAGGAACGTTAGGGAAGCGCCAATGGGTGCGATGGCTTTCATCACCATGGCGGCCAACTTCATCCGCCAAATCAAATGGATCGCGCCGGCAGTCGCCATCGTCATGTAAGCGCCCATCGCAACCGCAGCCGCGGGCACGTGAATATACATAATGCGAAAACTATTACCCTGCTTGTAATCAGCCGGCACAAAGGCCAAGCCCCAAACGGCGCCACCCACCAACAACAATAGCGAAAAGATCGCCAGCCACGGTAGTAAACGACCGCTAAACTGGTAAAACCAGCGCGGAGAGCCCCATTTATGAAAGGTTGAGCTAATCGACAAAGCAATAATCTCTTTTAAAATTCAATTCAAACGCCAATCTGATCAACGTAAAAGTCGAGCAGTATACCGCAGCCTCGCGGCAAGTTATAAAGCATTAGCACACGGCTATTGATCAACACTAATTCGCAGCGCTCCGCATATCGCTAAAGGCGCAAGTGCCAAGGCCGCGAGAAAAAACACGCCCAACATAGCGAGCTGCGGTAAATAGGCGGCACCTTCTATCGCCGCTTTCACCGCACTGCTGCCAAAAATAAGCACGGGAATATATAGCGGCAATACAATCAACGACAAAAGCAGGCCGCCTTTGCGCAGGCCCACCGTTAATGCCGCACCAATAGCACCGATAAAACTGAGCACACTTGTGCCCAGTACCAAACTCAACATCAACGGCACCATGCCCTCACCGGGCAAATGCAATAGCAATCCCAAAATTGGCGACAATAGACTCAGGGGCAAACCTGTCATTAGCCAGTGCGCCAGTGTTTTAGCTAATACTTGCGGATAAAGGGATTGATGAGTTAATAGCATTTGCTCTAGGGTCGCATCGTCAAAATCCCCACGGAACAAGCTGTCTGTGGCAAGCAGGGAGGCCAGTAACGCCACCACCCACAAAATACCGGGTGCCAAGTCGGCGAGACGATCTGGCTGTGGGCCAATACCAAGGGGGAACAAGGCGCACACCATGACAAAAAATACCAGTGGATTCGACCACTCACTACCACGTCGCAGTGAAGCAACAATATCGCGATGCAAGACGGCTATGACTAGCTTTAGCAGTTTGGGCTCAGACATTGCTGGCCCCCAGCGTAATAACATTAAAACCTTGAGAGACACTAAGTTTGTGATGCGTGGTTAACAACACCGAACCACCGCCACTCACAAATTCGCTAAGCCACTGCTCTATCTCGCACACACCACCCTGATCTATCGCGGTAAAGGGTTCGTCGAGAATCCAAAGCTGCGCCGGAATACAGAATAAACGCGCCAAATTTACGCGGCGCTGCTGCCCCGCCGATAGCGAGAAACACGGCTGTTCTTCAAAACCACGCAGACCAACTTTATTTAAAGCATCAAGAAGCACGACATCGCTATTTTCAGCACCGCGCAGGGCACATGACCATCGCAAATTTTCAAGTGGGCTAAGTACTGCTTTTATACCAGCGCCGTGACCGATATAAAGCAATTGCTGCAAATAGTCGTGACGATTCTTTTGTAGGGATTTTCCCTGCCATAGAACCTCGCCACTGTAACGACTCGATAAGCCAGCCAAAATACGCAATAAACTGGTTTTACCGCTGCCGTTGGGACCGGCAATTTGTAACAGCTGGCCCGCATTGAGGTGAAAGCTCAAATCGGAAAACAGCACCCGATCATCACGATCAGTGTATAGCTGCTTAACTTCCAAGCCCGAATTTAGCAAAATCGCTCCCGTCTATTCACCCGCCGGCACGCATATGACATGCGTAAAAATGCCGCCAAGTATATACGAAATAGAAGAAATTGAGTGCGAAAAACATGTGGATCTAAGCTAAGCACAAGCTCAATAGCAATGCTTAGTTCCGACTTAAACGAGCGCAAAAGCACGGTTCACGGCAGTAAATACGCCATTTTCGAGGTTAACGCTGACTTGATAAGCATGGTTGTTACGCTGAGACCCTAGACCAAGGTAGCAGCATTTAGGTACCTAGGGACAATAGGTGGCGGGATCAATTCGGTTTGGTATCGCCGTCACTGCTTCGATCATGCGCCCAAGCTTCAAAGTCCTGAGTCACCAAATCGAGATACGTCAGCGCTTTGTCTAGCTCTTCAGAATATCCCTTGGCATGAAACTTCATTAACCGCTGCTTCACCCAACTTAACTCGCGCACTAAATTAAGGGCATCGCCCTCTGCTGTTCCGGGAGTATCGCTGAGCCCGCTCAAGGTAGCCAAGGACTCACGGGTAAGCGTAGCGACCGCACTATCTATCGACTCGAATCCTTTCGGTGAGTCCAGCGGAAAGTTACCCGCAGTGCCTTGCTCAAACTGCCGGGTTGCAAGCACATCAGTGCCTTGCTTTGCTTGCAGGGGTTCAAAACGCGTCTTTTCATAATGTAAAACTGAGGGGGCTATGCTCGCGATCTGATTGTCGCGGGGCTGTAAACGACCATCAAAAAACACACCCATTGTATCAAGTGATGATTCCACTGGGTTATTTGCCGCTGCTTCATTATTGTTGCGATCCGCCGCTCGCAATAAACGCGCTTTTAATTCTTTATCGACTGGCCGCGGCGGCTGATGGTTTATGCGACGCGCCAACATCAGTTCCAGGCTACCAATTGCCGCCACTAATAATGACACTAAACTCGGTGTTATTGACACACGGCGAGTCCGCACTCGCTCCATTACCCGTTCGGTCAACTGCGCGCATTCAGCCAACTCGGGCATATTCAACACGGTTGCACCACCGTGCAGAGTATGAAATCCACGATGAATATCATCGAGTATGCGCTGACCATCATAGCCGTAATGCAATTCCGCCAACTGTTCCGACAGGCGTTGAACAATCTCCTCCGCTTCCGAAAGGAAAATCGCCAAAATACCTTCGTGTTCGTGCTCGTTCACACAGGGCCCTATTTAGAATGGTGTCGCCGAAAATCCGAGTTGGCGATGTCAGACATCAAAGTAACTCAGGGTAGGTACGCCCTTCGTCCAATCGATATTACTATTAATTATCCACATTTAATTGGCGCTAAGCTGCAAGGTCGGTCACATTCCAGCATTTTCGGCCAGACAATTTGAGCTAGGAGTGATGTTTCGAGATGGAAGCTTGCTTATTGCTGGGAAAAGGCATTGCCAAGACTTACGCTCGGCTATTAATAATCGAAAGTATTTTGCTTTCCAAGGTTGCGGCAGTGAAAGGTTTCACCATATAGGCATTCACCCCAGCTAGCGCGGCCTCAATAATTTGTTCACGCTTGGCATCGGCGGTAATCATTAACACGGGGATATGACTTAAGTTTGCATCGGCCCGAATCGCGCGCAGCAAATCTAATCCAGACATTCTTGGCATGATTAAATCGGTAATCACAAAGTCAAAACGCTGATTGTGAAGCATAGGTAGTGCCGAAAGCCCGTCCTCTGCCTCGCTAATATAGCGATAGCCTAGGTCGGTAAGTAAGTTGCGAATAATACGCCGCATAGTCGAGAAGCTCTCCACCACCAAGATACGCATCTCAGCCGGTGAGGAAAACACCGAATTAATTGGATCACTCTCGTCACTAGCTATGCCAAAAGGATTCGGCGATAAGTTGTCTAGATCGTCATCGCTCATTTGCTATTTGCCAACGCGCCACCGGAACGCGAGCTTGCCGCTAGCAGTTGCTCAACAAAAAACACCAAATGACCTTCCGCCTTGGCAGGTAGCGGCCACCGCTGAGCCTGCTTTGCAAAATCGCGCAGCGCTCTCGCCGAAATACTGCTTGGTGCGGCCAGAACAACCGCCGTCTGCTGGCGCACCGAGTCTCGCAATTTAGTATCGAAGGGCACGGCGCCAGCGTAGATCAAACCCACGTCCAGAAACTGGCCGCAAACCTGATTTAAACTGTCAAAAAGTTGCCGTCCCTCTTGTTCGTCTGCAACCATATTTGCCAAAATTCGGAATCGGCTGCGACCAAAGTCGCGGCTAAGCAGCTTAATCAGTGCATAGGCGTCGGTAATGGAACTCGGCTCATTGCAAACCACCATGACCACTTCGTGTGCAGCGCTGAGAAAATTCACTACAGAATCTGAGATTCCCGCGGCGGTATCAATTACCAGCACATCTAATTGATTGGCGATATCGCTAAAGGCGCGAATCAATCCAGCGTGCTCCAGCGAACTCAGCATACTTAAACGTCGCGTACCCGACGATGCAGGAATAATTTTGATGCCCGCGGGCCCATCTAATAACACTTCTTCGAGTGTGCACTGGCCATCGAGCACCTGCTCAATAGTATTGCTCGCCTTTAAACCAAGTAAGACGTCCACATTTGCCAAGCCAAAGTCGGCATCCAATAACACCACGCGCGCGCCACCTTCAGCCAGTGCGACGCTAAGATTTATAGCAACATTGCTTTTACCAACGCCGCCTTTGCCACCACTTACCGCTATGACTTGGATTTGGCGTGTCATGAGGGCTCCGCAGTAGATTTAGGTTTGCTGTAAATATTTTCTCGCCAGGGAAAACCCCACATCCTGTGAGTGTGCTCGCCAATTTGCTCCGCTTTGCACATCGCCATAATCTTCTTTAACAGACGCTGATCTACTGCTTGAACGTCAATTAAAAGCACGAACAAATTATCTGCTGCATATGGCCGGTAGTCATCTAGCGCTGAATTTTCTTGCATTAACCCTAACAAGCCCCCCTCCCACGCACCAAAAAACAGTAGGGTCAGGGGTAGCGAATACAGAATAATATCGCGAACTAAGCCTGCATTAATTTGAAACAGCGCAAATGAAATTATCACCAGCAGCCACCCTAAACAAAGCCCCCAAAAGCCGCCCCGCCATGCGCCACCAAGCATATTGGTCAACAGAAGCGGGCTTGCCAATGGCAGCCCGAGACGCTGAACCTCTGCCCTTGCTTCAGTAAATATTCGCCACCGCCAACCCTGTAAATGGGGTTGATTTAACATTTCCACAATCTCGCAGAGATTTGCTTTATCGCGACTCAAAAACACCAGCCTACGCCTCATTATTTTTGTTCTCCCACCTATGGCCACTTGGTATTCGTTACGCACATCTAACTATGCGGACATATCATCATCGCAAGGATTGTAACCGCTCCGCTTGACTGACCACCTCAGTAAGCCGAATTCCCAATTTATCTTCAATCACGACTACTTCTCCGCGAGCGATAAGCGTGCCATTTGCCATCACATCCAAAGGCTCGCCCGCCATACGATCAAGCTCCACAATAGCGCCTTGATGCAGCTGCAGTAGATCTCGAATCGGCATATCACTCCCCCCTACCTCCAAGGTAAGTCTAACGGGAATATCCATCACCATTGATAAATCTGGACCGGGGGACTTTCGATCGCGAAGTCTCGCTGCAGGGCCGTCGACCTCCACCTGTCCCTTACGCCCAGCCGAGCTAGCGTGTTGAATACCGGCTCGGTCGGCCGCTTCCATTTCCTCTTTCAAATTTTGTCGCTGACGACGAAGCTCGTCTTGCTTATCCATAATATTTCAATCTCTCGGTAACCATTTAACAATCAAGGTCCAGATGACTATACAACCGTTTTACGTATGCTTAGGCAGTACATATAAGGCAACTTACTCAGCAATTTTGAGGGCTAAAAAACCATTTACCACGCCCAGCTGTGCCCGTGCCATTGGCACCCCAGACACTTTTATCACCGATAATTCACGGCTACTAAAGGGGATCACATCGCCAACCTGCAGGGCAGCTATCTGCCCTAAACTCATCACTGGCTCAGCCAATGTGCAGCGGGTAGGCACACTCATATCCATCACTGATTGGCTCAAGCTGGTATGCCACAGCGAGTTGTCACCAAGCTGCTCAGCAGATTCGGTTTTACTTAATGATTCCAACACAGGTTCTAGCATCGCCAACGGCAAGGCGATATTAAATTCACCGCCGCCGCCACTATCCAGCTCAATCTGAAAACGGCTAACAACGACGATTTCAGACTGCCCAGCTATTGACGCCATGGCCGGATTGACCTCCATTGCCAGTGATTCGCAGCTGATCGCTCTCACCAAGCGCCAAGCGCGGTCATAGTCTTGATGGGCGCGGTCGATTAGCCTGCGAATAACTCGACGCTCTACCTTACTAAAATCCCTGCCGTCAGCATGACCCTGAGTACCGTTGCCGCCGAAAAACATATCCACCAAACGAAATACCAAGCGCGCGTCAAAAACCACCATCGCCGTCCCGCTTAAAGGATGTAAACGCATGAGGTTTAGAGATGTGGGAACATACAATGAATGCAGGTATTCACTGTAGGGTAAAAACTGAAGGTCAATAGCGGCGACATCCAGGCTTTGCCCTAAAACTTCGGAAATACTATCGCGGAAATATTCTGAAAATCGTTTATTGATGTGCTCTAAGCCCGGTAAGCGGCGTTTTTTCAAGCGTCGCCGGCTAGCTAAATCAAAAGAGCGGGCATCAACAGACGATGAAGTACTGGCCTCAGCTCGCGGCGTTTGCGCCTGAACATTCGCCAACAACGCATCGATTTCTGCTTGGGAGAGTAAATCCTTCACCATTACGCCTATACCGCACTATCTAGGAGAGTACAGCGTATTTAGCAAGACTCAAGCCAATTATTTATTATGTAAATCAATGACTTAAAAAAGAGGGGTGCGTCAAAAAATTGACCCTCCTATTTAATGCCATCTAACCAGCGGCGAATTGAGAGCATCGCTTCCGCAAAGCTACGCTGGGTATTGCTGAAATCCTGCTGAATATCACGAAAGCTCGCATCTCGGCCACGCAACTCCAATCCACGGAAATGTTGAGATAGATTTTCTGCGCCCAAGGACGCGGCACCACCTTTCATGGTATGTGCCATTGTTCGCAGCGTCTCTGCATCTTGATCTTGAATTGCTTTCTCAACCAAGCTTAAGCGCTCTTGAGTATCAATTTCAAACTCATCAATGAGGGTAAAAACATCTTCTTCCATAAAATCACGGAGCTCTTCGAGTACCGCAAAATTCAATGTAGGCATACGCTTAAACGTCCTTGTTTAACTCTGTTTATTTAAAATATTAATAGGTATTACAAAAAGAGTTATTGTGGAGGAAAATTCCGTATTTTAGTATTTAAAACTAACCTCTCACGACATTTCGTCAATACAATCCGATAGCGAGACTAAAACACATCTATTTTACGGGCGTCTAGAATGATTTCCCCCACCGCGGCCATTTGTCTGGCCACACTGACAACCTCCGCTTGTGCAGCATGAGCTTCTGCCTGTGTAAATCGACGAGACAAGGCCATGATTTCATGTTTTTTATCGTCACTTACCGCACTTAAAAATCGACGGCGGAGCAGCGCGCCAGCTTCTGCTAAGGCTGGCGCCATTATCTCTGGGGCAAGCTGCTTTGCAAGAATCACGATATCCTGCTCTGCCATATTCGCAATTTGGGCAAAGCCGAACATTAACTCTTCGACTCTCGCAGCCTGCTCAGGCTGGCTCGCTCGCAAACCATTGAGCAAATTACTTTCCGCACCAACATCCATTTCATTGAGGAGGGCCGCCGCCAAAGAGTCGCCTGTCATTGCCCGACCAAGCGGCCTGCCCACATCACTAAAATAGTGCTCCAGCAACCAATCCAACTCTTCTAGTGCAGCCGGAGTTAAATTTTTTAAACTTGATAAGCGACCCAGCAAGTCTAAGCGTCGCGACTCTTCGAAAGCGAGCAACACCTCGCTGCCCTGCCTCGGCGCCAAACAGGCGATCACAACCGCCTGAATTTGTGGATGCTCGCGACGAATTATATCCACAATGGTATTGGGTTCTAACCATTTTAGTTTTGTGATCTGCCGAGACTGGCCGTGCAAAGCCAAGCGATCTCCCAGCAGAGCTGCCCGCTCCTCGCCCAACGCCTCCTCTAACAAGCTAAGCACCGCATCGCTGGCGCTGGGTTTGACGCCGGAAAAGGTTTTAACATCAAGATGAAAACGAGCAAGCACCTGCTTAAATTCACTACTACTGGGCGCATCCATGCCACTCATTGCTGCCGCGATACGATGTACATCGGCAGGTGGTAAAGTCCGCATGATTGCAGCGGCATGGCTTTTATCTAGCGACATAATTAACGCTGCCGCTTGCTCAACATCAGATAGGTGAGTCGACGCGGTCATTTAAGCGGCGTCCCATTCAGCCATCCACTTAATACGCTCGCAACACGCGCAGGCTCTTCTTGGGCTATCGCCTTAAATCGCAGCAACTGATCCCGATAATCGTTTTCTAATTGCAAGGTTTTTGCCCTGATCTTGCGGTAATGGTGGAAAAGCAAAACCGAACCGATTAGACCAAGCAAAGAAATACCAAGGCCGAGTAACATCCGTTGTGACGGGCTAAGTCCAAACTTTTCATAGGCCGTGTCATTGATACTGGGAAAGGGATGAAACCGCACCGCTAGCTGGTCCCCGCGGGCCGAATTCATCGCCAAACCCGCACTTACCAAGCTTGAAAGTGACTCTTCAATGTTATTATCTGGCTGCTCGCGGTCAATTATTAACAATACGGATTTGAGCTCCGCTACTTGGCCATTCGCGCTGGCACTTTCAACTTGAACAGATACCTTGATATCAGTTGCGGGCAGTAGTGAGGTCGCCAAAGCAAGTACTTTGCGCTCAAGACTCGCTTCACGCTGGCTGCGCGGATCATTTGCGATAAGCTCATGTCCAGTACTCCCGTTAAAGCGCCATTGCTGCCAGGCCGCTTCAAATAACACACTGCCGCCAAGAGCTAAGAACAGCGTGACCGACACCAAGGCGCACAGTGTTGCCGCAGAAAATGACCTTAGCCCTACCCCTTCTTCGTCCACCTGCTTCCCTCTTGATGCGTGATGTCATCAGTACTCTATTCAAGTCACTACACAACTACACTTACTGAGTTACATCGCCGTTAACTATCCAGACAGGCATCGGTTTTATTGCCAGCGAAGCTCAGCTCAATGTCAAAAAAATGACAAGCATTTGAATCATACTTACCACACTATCTGTCAATTTTTTGACGGAAAGAGCCCGAAGCCCAGACAAACTACCGTAACCATCACCAGTAAATTGTTAATCTGTATGGATAAAGCAGTAATTGGGCCACTATTGGCAACGCGGAAGGAGGGTCAACAAAACAAGTGGAGATAAGGACAGGGGCAGCCGCGGGCAAGCTATGCAGGAATGGCAAAATTACGCAAAATAATAGCGGTTACCGAACCCCAGCAACCGCCCAAGATATTTATCTCAATTCAGTCAGTTCGATGAAATTGCTGCGCTCGGCGGGCTGAGATGACGACGGCAGGCCACCCGCATCGATCGTTTGAGTGGAGTCGAACTCATACTCTTTGCGCTCGCCTGTGCGATCTATCGTCAGCGAGGCAAAATCAAACAAATTGGAATCAGCCATCTGCGAAGGAGCGATATTTTGCATGGAAGAAAAGATCTTCTCTATGCGGCTGCCATCCACCCTTTCCCAGTCCATCAGCATTTTGCGAATATTCTGACGCTGGAGATTTTCCTGAGAACCACAGAGATTGCAGGGAATAATCGGAAATTCCTTGTGCGCGGCAAATGCCTCGATATCAGTTTCGCGACAATACGCCAGCGGGCGAATAACGATATTGCGCTTGTCATCAGAGAGGAGTTTTGGCGGCATTCCCGACAAGCGTGAGCCGTAGAACATATTTAAAAACAGGGTCTGCACGATATCGTCTTTGTGATGGCCCAGAGCTATTTTTGTAGCGCCAATTTCTTCCGCAAAGGCGTATAGCGTCCCGCGGCGAAGACGTGAACACAGTCCGCAAGTTGTCTTACCCTCTGGGATTTTCTGCTTAACTATAGAGTAGGTGTCTTTGTTAACGATGTAGTATTCAATACCTAAGGCATCTAAATAATCTGGCAGCACGTGCTCCGGGTATCCCGGCTGCTTCTGATCCATATTGACCGCAATCAGCTCGAATTTTACCGGCGCGCTTTTTTGCAGGTTCATCAGAATATCGAGCATGGTATAACTGTCCTTCCCTTGTATCCGGTAAGAAATCACAATAAGCACGATAAATTTCGAGGATAAAACAATTTTTCCATTATAAAGCAATAAGATAAGAAACAATTTACCCACACATATTGGGATATTTTTTTACAGCAATCTATTATTTCGTAAAGCACGAAACGGGGGCCCAATAGTAAGGGCTAAGAATGGGTCATACTGCCTAAATATCCTTTACAAATCTGAAGTCGAGCCAGCGGCTCTAATAGCGGCCTAATATAACTCTCTACCGGCGACCACCTACCAAAAGCGTATCGATTCACCCATAACTTGGCCGCTTTGGCCATCTTATGGTAGAAACCCGTGATGGCCAATTTATGGTAGGTCAGTTCCTGCCCAACGCAAGTAAAGTCGGCTGCTGGTAATAAGCGGACGGCTGGCCTGGACATCAATATGGCTGGTAGCAGCTCTTTCCAGACATTCCAACTATTTCGCTGGCGTGCCTGCTCCCGACCCATAGCAGCCATAGCGCGAACAGCCACGACTGGTTAAGGCGTGGCAATTAGACAACCCTGCGGCGTTCATGGCGTCATACTTTACGAATCATGGGTAGCTTTATCCACCCGCGCAGAACTGGTACGGGAATGCGCAAACCCTCTTCAGGTTTTAACTCAAAGCCAGGGAGCACGTCTACCAGATGCTCAAAGGCTATTTGTGCCTCAAGTCTTGCCAGGGCTGCACCCATGCAAAAATGCACTCCCTTTCCCAGTGACAAATGATCATTAGGGCTTCGCTCAATAATGAAACTTTCCGGGCTTTCAAAATGTCTCTCATCCCTGTTGGCTGAGGCGAACATTATCCAGACATTGTCATTTTCCCTAAGTTTCTTCCCTTTGTATTCAATATCTCGAGTTACTCGACGGAAGAGCCCATTTACCGGCCCTACGTAGCGAAGTGCTTCTTCGACAAATTGAGGAATCAGTGCTTTATTATTTTTCAGCTTCTCAAGTATCTCGGGTTGCTCCTGGAGTACAACCGCAGCGTTTGTTATTAAATTCGTGGTTGTCTCGTTGCCGGCAATCCACAACAATTTACAAAACCCTAAAAGTTCATTCGGCTTTAGCTGCTCGCCATCTTCATCGGCCAATTTAACGAGCGACGAAATCAGGTCACCTGCAGGGTTGAGTCGTTTTTCCTCAATGATTTCGGATAAAGTGTCGTTCATTTCAGTTGTGGCGTTAAAACGCTGTTTTTCTGTATAGCTTCCGCCGACACCAACTCCCAATGCCTCATTCCAAAATTTAAGCCGCTCGTAATATTCCAACGGTATTCCTAAAAGCTTTGCAATAACTGCCACCGGTAATGGACTTGCAAAATCTTTGTAGAGGTCTAACTCTCTTCCTTCGGAAGATTTGTTTTGTAAGTCAGAAATCAATTGATCGGCGATTCCACTTATCTCAGATTCCAATTGCGTTATGCGGCGCGATGTGAAGCTTCTGGCAAATATAGAGCGCAACCTGGTATGTTCTGGCGGGTCGTTTTGAATCATCGGCAAAAAGCCTACTACGTCCTCAGCTGAAGCATCATCCATTCGCAAACCACCGCCAGGGCCGCTCGAAGATGAAAAGTCTTCCGGCCGCTTTGCGAAATTATCCACGTCCTCATAGCGAGTAACCACCCAAAAGTTGAATTCCTCGCTCCAATACAGCGGGGCTTCCTCTCTCAGCTGTTGCCAGTACGGCTCAGGATTGTCGATATAATTCGGATCCAGCATGGGAAATAATTGTGTTGCCACGGCCTTCTAGCTCCTGCTAATCAATGTGTCGGACTTTCCAACTCCAAATATAGCAATAGAAACCTTGCGCTAAAATAGGTATATCTGACCGAATGATGGAGATGTGTGATCTGGACGCGCACCGCCTTTAAAGGGGGGCTTTCATGGTTTTGGCAACCCGATGTATCCCGCAGGTTTCTCCGACTTCGCGCAAATCCAGGAATACCCGTGGGGAGCCATAAACGCCCCGGCTTGCTGCATACGATGACCGGGTTAAGCCGGCACCCATAAATCTTCCATTGCCCCATCAGATAGCGATATTTGCGGCCATTGGTAGAAGCCGGCTCGTGCAACATTCAGTGAAAGACACATCGTTGTTACCGCAAATTCATACCGGTGTGCATTAACGAACTGGCGACTGAAAGTCCTTTGTCAACTACTTGGCGAACGGCCTCGTCCTTGAATTTCGGGGTATATCGTTGACTGCTCATATGACTTCCTCCTATGCTCAAGAATAGCGCGGAAGTGTCTATCTTTCTCGGGGAGTCCAAACATTCCTCCGACGAATGGTGTAATATGACCAATTGATGGCTATTTGTGATATACAATATAGGGTAGGCCACCCGATTATTTATGCTGGATAGAATAAGCCATCTTTTTTTAAAGCCAAGTACAGTTTATGAAAGAAGAAGGGAATTTCCGTGTAGACCTTGTCAGTTGCGAATATGTTTGGGTAGACAAGAATATTGGCAACGTTCCCATGAACACCAAAGAGTGGTGTCTTTACTACAATGCCGAGATTACCGCGGCTCTGCAGTATGAAGGTCGCCAAATTTTTCTTGAGCCAAATTGGATCTATTTAATACCGCCGCATACGGAGGTATACGGCACGCTACTTTCATCGTCTTTCCAGTTGGTACTTTATTTTTACCTGCCATCGATTCACCTCAATATAGAACCTGGTATCTATAAGGCTCCTGCGATTGACATAGTGATTGATCGGGTTACTCGGCTTAGTTCCATGGCAGAGAAAGATCGATACGGCTTAATTGGACAACTTTATAGCAACCTTTTAGTTAGTTACACCTTAAGCCAATTGGATATCACGTTATCCCAAAGAACGGTAATCGATCATCGCATTCAAAAATCAGTCACCTACCTGAATCGGTCTTACACACAGAATATCGCCATTGAAAATCTGGCTAACAGTCAGAATATGACAAGGGAGGCATTTAGTCGCTTGTTCAAGAAAGAGCTAGGTAGGCCACCTTTCGATTACATTAGCAACCTAAGAATGAACAAAGCACGGCTGCTTCTTCAGAATACAAATCAGTCGATTAAGTCAATCGCGCAAGCGGTGGGATACAGCGATCAATACAATTTTTCTAGGCTATTTAAAAAGCATTATGGCATGTCACCAAAAGCTTACAGGCTATCCCATCCTAAAGAATAAACTGGGGTATGAGATGCAAAGCATCTGCGAAGCTCGCTCGAACCCATGCCTCATACCACAGAAAAGTCCGGCGAACCACGCCAAAATTGTGCTGGTGCGATGGTTGGCCTACAGGGAGGCCCCGGCAGACGTATTACCCTAAACGCTTCAAATGCAGTGGTAGATCATCCGCTGGCTTGGGCAGTGGAACGGTCTGAAGTTTTTCACCGGAATCAGCCGCCAATGAGAACTCATAGCGACGCAGAAACTGGTGTAAAAAGTTCTTGGTCTGTGTCAACGCGAAGTGCATGCCGATACATTTATGAGCGCCGCCGCCGAAGCCGACAAAACTGAAGGGGTGGCGCTTGTGCTCGTTGCGAGGCTCCAGCCAGCGCTCAGGATCGAAGGTATGAGGATTATCCCAGTACTCGGCCATACGGTGGGTATACTGGGGCACCAGAAACAGAAGGGTGTTGGCAGGTATGCGGTAACCGCCGAGTTCGCAGTCGCGAATTGTTCTCCGCTGCGCCACCATCGCTGAGGGATGCAGTCGCAGGGTTTCCTTCACCGCCGCGTCGGCCAGTGGCATCTTTTCGAGATCGTCGTAATCCAGAAACTCCTTATCGATCGACGCCGCTTCCTCGCGCAAGCGCTGCTGCCACTCGGGATTCTCCCCGAGATGCAGCATCAAGTGACTAAGGGCACTGGTAGTGGTGTCGTGCGCAGCGAAGAGCAGGAAGCTCATGTGCGCGATGATGTCTTCGTCGCTGAAGTATTCACCGTCCTCAGTGGTTTCCCGGGTGAAGTAACTGAAGGTATCGATGCCTTTGCCGCGGCGTCGCTCCTCGATCAACGAACCGAAGAACTCCTGCAAATGGCGCTGGGCCTTTTTACCCCTGGCGTATTTAGTGCCGGGTATTTCCTTGGCGAAAAACCCCAGCAGGCCATTGGCGATGTCCAGGAAGGCATGATTCAAATTGGCGGCGCGATCATCGTCCTTGTCCAGCCCGACAAAAATTGTAGCGGCCACGTCCAACAGGGCCTGTTTTATGGCTGGGAAAAACAGGAAGTCTTCGCGACCGTCCCAGCCTTCCACAGCCTCCTTGAGCATAGGCCCCATAGTGCCGAAGTAGCCGCGCATGGCTTCGGTCTTGAACGCGCTCTGCATAATGCGGCGCTGGAAGCGATGCTCGCCGTGATCCCGCAGCAGCAGCGCTCCTTTGTAGAAGCGACCCAGAGTGCGCGCGTACCCCATCTCAGCGGAAAAATTCTTATCCTTGTCGAGGTAAACCTCCCCGTAGAGATCCGGCCCGATCAGCAGCACTCCCTTGAGGTACGCCACTCCTAGCCGCGATACTGGCCCGTAGCGGCAATACTGTCGGTCGATGGTGCCGTAAAGATCCGTCACCATCTCGAAGAAGTGCCCTATAACGGGAAGGCCAAAGGAGCCTGGAATGTGTTTCAGGTCGCGGTTGTCCGCGGCCTGCTTGTAGTTGTCCAATTCGGCAACGCTCATAATAGAATTCTTCACCTGTCTGGGGGTGTCGACACGGTTGTGCGGACACATCAAAAATTAGCTGCGGCCCTCTGCTTAAAAATCGCCTTCTGGCCCGCTGAAAGAGAACAGTTCACCGGGTCGTCCTACGAACTTTCCGTTTTCCCGTAATTGGTGACAGCCCAATGATTGGACTTGTGGATCCAATACAAGCGGGACTTTCGTCCTCAACTGTTGCGCGTACTGCGCAGGATCAACGGTATTATTGGGAACCAGCATGGGAAATGAATTTTGGCCATGCGCTTTTAGCTCGCGCCCCCAAAGTGTTGGCCTTTTCACTTGGGTAATCTAGCAACAGGCACCTCGAAAAAAATAGAGGCATTTGATCTAAAGATGGATACTTGTGATATGAAGGGTGTGGCGAGATGTGTTTACTCAGTCAGTAAAGATCACGCTTTGCCATGACGACAAAAGCAGTTTTGGTGAACGCTTAGGGCAACTCTTATAAAAATCCTCAATCGGGATTGCAATTGAAGTGGATGCCCCGGACTTTCTGCAGACCATGAGTTACTACTTTCCTGCGAACGTTAATGATGCGATTGCTGTTGGTTCATCCGGAGAGTTTTGCCACACAACAGCGCTGACCGTATGAACACGTTTTCCGCTTCGAACGACAGTGGCACGGCTAAACAAACTTTTATCACCTAAGGCTGGACGAAGGTAGCTCGTGTTTATAGAAAGCAATGCGCACTCTTTAGTCTTGGCAGAATTTATGACGGCGAGCGTCCCGGTCAGCTCAAGAACACCTGAAACTACGCCTCCGTGCCAGGCACGCAAAAGTGGGTTACCCGTAAAAACATTCTGCCACCGGGTTACGCACTCCGTCTCTGGTATTGAAGTAATTATTTCGGTCCCGTAGTTACGGGCATAAGGCGTTTCTTCAAGAAAATCGATAAGCTTTTGGTTTATCATTCGGCGTGCCTACGTTATTTCCATGCCAAGCACGGGGCCCGGCGTGTCAGATTTAAATATGCCAACAGCGTTGCAGCACATTATTTTTGAATTTACCTGATAAGCCGCCGCACCAACATAGATAAAATCCTCCGCATATTGATAGCAACTAGCTTCGATAACCAAGCCCCGCCCAGGCTCAGGTTTGCGCATGTAATCGATTCTTAGATTCACGGTCGCGATGGCTGCCGGCTTGCCGAGATGAAGCATCACCGCACAGCCGCAGGCGCTATCAATGGCCGTCGCTATTGCGGTTGTATGAAGACTGCCATTTTCTATTGAGTCAGCATGCTTACTCTGAAAAGGAAGATGAATTTTAGCGATATCTCCCTCTATATTTTGGAGCGTCAATCCAAGGTCACGATGCGTACCAACATGCGTGAAGAACATATCAAATAACTTTTCAGTGCTGCCAATACCAGTTTTTCCTTGCTCAAACACCATATTTTCCTCATTTAGATATTTAATAAGGCTCCGGATGCTCGAGGCATGCCTGGCATAGCATCGGCAGCTGCACGCAAGTCACAGCGTAGCGGAAATAATTATTACTAAAAGTTATTGCATCTTCTCTGTCTGCCCGAACCTGCAATCAGGTAAGCTCACGGACGCCGACCATGCGTGGCATATACGAATCCATTTCGCTAACACCATCATTTTCAATCTCTGCCTTACCGATTAAATTTTCGCGGACCTTGGCTAACATAGCGGTAAATTGCTCGCACTGCTTGACACTAAGCCCGCGCAGGGCGTCGGAGTAGAGTCGTATTGATTCTGCACGCATTGGCGCGACCAGCCGATCAAATGCTTTTGTGATGTAGATAAGATTGGCCCGCCTGTCTTCAGGGTGGGGACGTCGCTCAATTAAGCCCTTTTCCTGGAGGCGGTCGACAACTTTGCCCAGCGTGGCCCTGTCCATATCCGCCAGTTTCGCAAGATTAGTCTGGGTGTACCCATCTTCCCGATAAAGCTGTGCAAGCACAAACCACTGTGCTCGCGTCAAACCCAAGTGTCTGATTCGCGCATCGAAGGCCCGCCTCATCAGCCGCGCTGCATCGTCTAGCAGGTACCCTAAATTCCACTCCAAGTCCTCTCGCTTCATGGAATAACCTCTGTTTACATATGTTATGTATACTTATAGTATGTACAACGCCTTATTGCAAGAGGGTATTCCATTGCGCCTTATCAGCAAATCGATTTTTCTTGTGTCGCTGCCACTGATCGCCGCTTTTCATAGTGGCAAAGCATTTGCATCGGCAGAGAACGAAATTACTGAGCAAGCACCGCCATCCGAGCACTCTCAACCATCCCAATTCGCCTTACATACCGTCACTACTGAAAACGTTGTAAAACCCATTTTGGCAACCGGTACGATAATGGCTGCAAAATCCAGCAATATTGGCCCCAAGATCGAAGGAACGATTGAGGAAATCTATGTGCGCGTTGGCGATCGAGTGAAAGCTGGCGACGCCTTGTTTCGAACGCGAGACGTCGTACTCAGGTTACAAAAGCAGGAACTCGCTGCTTCATCCGCCCTATACGCGGCCGAATTTCGAAAGGCAAAGATTGAATTTAATCGGGTCTCCAATCTGCGCAACAAGGGAGTAGCTTCAGCAGCGCAATTTGACACCTCGGCCGCCGCTTTAGAAACTGCGAGAGCCCGTGTCGATATTACAAAGTCAAAACTCGCCCAGGTTGAACAGAGTCTTGAAGATGCTATTGCCCGCGCGCCCTACACCGGCGTAATCACCGAACGGTTTGTGGACGAAGGCGTTTTCATCTCAAGCCGAGCCTCAGGCATGGGAAACTCGGCCGTGGTCCAGGTAAAAAAAGCCGATCCTGTCGTAGCCGTCTGGAGTATAGCTGCCAAGTACTTACCCGAAATCACGTTAGGCACGAAAGTCGAAATCCGTATCGATGGTATACCGGATGTAATTGAATCTGAGATTCACATTATTAACGACCGAATCGATATAGCCTCTCGGTCGATTGACGCACGTTCAGTTATCACCAATGACGGCTACAAAATCAAACCGGGCCTTTTCGCGCGAGCCGAGATTTTTCCCAAGCCGCACAAAGTCGTTCTCCTCCCCCGTTCTTTATTGCGTGGCCCGCCCAACGACCCCTATGTCTTGCTCTACGAAGATGGCAAGGCAAGAATACGCCACTTAACAACACGTGACCACAACACTGATTCGGTTGAGGTGCTTAGTGGACTGGAGGCCGGCATGCGCGTATTGCCGAGCTCGCACCTTACTGACGTTTCTGACGATGTCGTCATGACCAGAAAAGAAGGATTGGAAAACTGATGTGGATTTCCGATCTGTCTATCCGACGACCGGTCTTTGCAACCATGCTAATCGGTGCACTGGTTGTACTTGGATCGATTTCGCTAGCACGTCTAGGTGTTAATTTTTTCCCCGAACTGGACATACCCTACGTATCTGTAACCACAGCGCTCGAGGGGGCATCGCCGGAAACTATTGAGACCGAAGTCACTGATGTCATTGAAGAAGCTGTAAACACCATAGCGGGCCTCAAACTTCTCCGTTCTGTGAGCTCAGAAGGACTGTCACAAATCTTTCTCGAATTTGAGATGGAGGACAACCTCGATGTTAAGGTCCAGGATGTCCGGGACAAGCTGGACGTTGCACGGCGTAATTTGCCCTTAGATATCGAGCCACCCATTGTTGAGAAAGTCGATCCTGCATCTGCGCCGATTTTGTCCGTCATGATCGCAAGTACGGTGCCAATCAGCGAACTGACAGTGTTTGCAGAGGACACCGTTAAGAATCGCCTCCAACGCGTTACCGGCGTCGGAACTGTAACAGTCGTTGGTGGACGTGAACGGCAAATACGAATTTGGCTAAATGCAGAACGCCTGCGCGCTTATGGTCTAACCGCCGATGAAGTAGTTCAGGCTATAAAGCGAGAACATGTGGAAGTACCAGGCGGCCGCATGGAAACCGAGATGAAAGATCGCGAATTCGGCGTTAAAACAAAAGGCGAGGTCGGTTCAATCCGTGAATTCGAAGAGCTCATCGTCGCATTTGACCGTCAAGCGCCTGTAAAGCTCGGTGATGTGTCCCGCATCGAGGATGGGTTGGAAGACGAGCGCACCTACGCGGAGTTAGACGGCCGCACCGGTATTTCCCTTGATATTCGCAGGCAATCTGGCACAAACGTCGTCGAAGTCGCCAACGCCGTAAAAGAGGCACTCGATGAGGTGCGGGCTTTAGCGCCAGAGGGAACAACTATCGTCACAGCTCAAGATGCATCTCTCTTCACCGAGGCCGGCATTCGAGACACATTTGCGGACATGATATTTGCCATCGGTCTCGTAGCTATCGTCACCTGGTTCTTTCTCCTCAGTATAGGGGCAACGCTGATTGTCTCTATCGCCATGCCATGTGCTTTAATTGCTACTTTTTTTGCCTTCTATACCGCAGACTTCACCATCAACATGATGACGCTGATTGCCCTCGCCATGGCCATCGGTCTTCTGGTGGACGATGCCATTGTTGTGCTAGAAAGTATTCAGCGGGAAATAGAAGGCGGCATGAGCCCGGCGAACGCAGCCTCCCACGGCGTCGATCGGGTGGGCGGTGCGGTCATTGCAGCGACAGTAGCAATCATGGCGGTTTACGTGCCCATCGCTTTTATGGAAGGGGTGATTGGCCGTTTTTTCCGTGAATATGGATTAACGGTAGTGTTTTCCATTGGAGTGTCGCTGCTCGTGTCGCTCACGCTCACACCTGCGCTGTGTGCTCGAATTTTAAAACCACAAGCGCACAAAGGCGCAATTAGCTCCCTAATCGATCGGGCTCTATCGCGCCTGGAAAACTGGTATAGCCGAATGCTGAGCATTTCCATTCGCTATCGCTATTTTGTGGTCGCGGCCGCGCTGGGTTCCGTGGTGATTGGCGTGCTCGTCGCTCAACGCTTGGCCATCGATTTTATCCCTTCGCTTGACAGGTCAGAGTTCATCGCCGACGTTGAATTGGAGCAAGGCGCAGGCATATCCCAGTCACGAGAGCTTGCGAAGCGCGCTGCCGCTGAGCTCGCAAAAATAAAACACGTTGATAACGTATTCTTCACCGTCGGCGGCAACCAGACCGAGCGGGTGAACGAGATTAGTTATTTTCTCAAACTTGTCCACAAAAAAGATCGCTTATCGGATCAATTTGACGTTATGGCCGAAGCGCGCCAGGTGCTCTACAAGGTTATACCCGAGGCCAAAACGATCTCTGTTTCTGAAATGCCCATCATGACCGGTGGCGGTCTTACGTCCTTTGATATGGAATATGCGTTGACCGGTTCAGATCTGGGGGAGCTTGAACGGATTACCGACGAGGTCATGCGACGTATGCGAGAAACCGGCATTTATGCGGATATACACTCTACGTACAAAATTGGCCGCCCAGAACTACAAATTGATGTCGATCGTGCCAAAGCGGCAGATTTAGGCGTCTCGATCAAAAGCCTTGCCAACAACGCGCGTATTATGCTGGGCGGGATAGAGGTCACTTCCTATGAGGAAAATGGAGAAAGGATCGAGGTGCGCGCCCAGATGGAGGAAGACGACCGCGCTGACATGCGCTGGGTCGAGCTCATTCAATCGCGGGCGTCGGACAGATCGCTCATTGATTTTGCCAATGTGGCCGACCTTCGCTTTGCTTCAGGCCCAGCCCAGATTGAGCGCCAGTCTCGATCCCGAAAAATTGGTATTTTCGCCAACACAAAGCCTGGCGTTGCGCTCGGGACTGCAACAGAGGAGCTAGACCGCATCGTCGCTGAGGTCGGCCTGCCCGAAGGTTATTCCGGCCTATACCTTGGTCAAGCCCGACGCATGCAGGACAGCACAGACGCGATTATTTTCGCCTTCGTTTTAGCCCTCGTGTCGCTTTACATGATCCTGGCGAGCTTATTTAACAGCTTTGTGCAGCCCCTAATTGTCATGGTCACGGCTCCCCTCTCTTTTATAGGCGCTTTCTCAATGCTCTATTTTTTCAATCAACCTTTGAACATTTTTGTTCAGATTGCACTCATTGCGCTCATGGGGCTTGTCATGAAAAATGGCATCCTGCTTGTAGACCTTGCAAATCAGTTCCGCGAGGCAGGGAAAGCGTCGAGGGACGCGGTGTTGAGTGCAGGCCCTCAGCGACTACGGCCAGTACTAATGACTGCTTTGTCCACTGTCTTGGGCATGGTGCCTGTGGCGTTAGCGAATAGCGACGGCTCTGAACTCCGTAATCCAGTCGGTTTTCTTGTCATCGGTGGTATGTCTTCGTCGACAATTCTCACGCTTCTGGTTTTACCAGCCGCCTATGTGATCGCGGACGATGCCGCACGATCGCTAAGAAAATTTAAAAGCGTAGCGCTAAGGAAGCGTGCGTGAAACATCCATTTATCATCCTGGTTACTTGCATCCGGCTAAGTACGCAAGTGCCTGTCGCAATCGCCCAACAGGCGCAATTAGTAGCGGCAGCGTTTTCCCCGTCACTTTTACCGGATAAACAGAGCGATAGCCCGCCATTACTGGGCATTACAGGGCGTGTTCGCATTACTGACAATGACAGATTCCTGAGTGAAGTGCTGGATTTAGCTGAACAAGCAAGAGGGCTCGGTGATCGTTCCGAATCCGGTGTGTTATTACTCGACTTCGAAACCGACTCTCTTATCGCGGAGATGAAAGAGCTGGATGGTCAATTCGCTACGGGTCGAGCTAATTTCGCGGTACTATTTGATGCGCCATTGCTACCAGAAGGTTGGCACCTGTGTGCTTGTGGCCAAGGGCGATTCGCCGGCACCTTTGTCTACGACCCCGAGGACGAACAGCGACTGCAATTGGCAACGATGACCGCGGGTCTCATGCCAGCCGATCTGGAATCCACGATAGAAACCGCCGGTGTAGCGGTAATCGATCTGGCTTTAATGAAACGCTTCAACGTCAACTGGCTAAAGGGTTTCAATTTCGGCGCCAGCTTCAAATACCAATACATTATCGTGCATGAACGAAAACTCCGATTGGTGGAGCACGAAGACGACGATCTTTTCGATCCCAGTCGCGACAGCAACGAGCATCATTTTGGCAATATCGATATAGGGCTAACCAAAAAATGGGCTTCATGGGATATCACCGCCGTATTGAGAAATCTCATTCCCGGCGAATTTGATGGTCCACTAACCGACTCCGGGTGGCAGTCCAGGCCTCATCTTGAGCTGCATGCGCAACGCCCCCTTTCGATCGGGTCTCTCTCGATATCGGGAGATATTACTGAGCGCACCGGCTTTTCACATGTACCCAAAGAACGCCGCACCGGTATTAAGCTTGTTTCTCCAATCCATCCAAAAATTAACTCGATTCTCGGTTATAAAAATTACGATAACAGCATCATGTAGTGGCATAGTGAATTTGGCCACCTAATTAGAGGTGATAGCATCACCTCATTCGATTACAGGTGACCCAATGACCAGACCATCACGCCCGACCTTCAGCCCCGAGTTTCGGCTCGAATCCGCACAGCTCGTCGTTGACCAGGGCATTCAGTGAAAGACGCCGCCGAAGCCATGAACGTGGGCAAGTCCACGATGGACAAATGGGTTCGCCAACTCAAGCAAGAACGTTCTGGTGGCAGCTACGATGCCTCTCCTATGACCTCAGAACAGCGTCGTATTCGGGAGCTCGAGCGGCAAGTTAAGCGCCTTGAAACAGAGAAAGACATTTTAAAAAAGGGTATGGCTCTCTTGATGTCAGACGAGCTGAAAAATATTCGATAATTCAGCGGCTTCAAGAGAGCTATCCCGTAAAGCTGCTGTGCCAGACATTCGATATTCAGCGTAGCAGTTACAAGTACTGGCGTAGTCGCCCAGAAGGCGATAGCCCCTACCGTCGCAAGCTGAAGTTGATGGTACGTGCCGCACACCAGTTGAGTGGTGGCTCCGCAGGTGCCAGAACGGTTGCCTCTATCGTCAACCAGCGAGGCGAAAAGCTAACGCGATATGTGGCGGGTGGTTTGATGAAAGAGTTGGGGCTGGTGAGTAATCAGCTGCCCAAACACGCTTATAAACGGGCTGAGAAGCTGCATGTGGCCATTCCCAACACACTGGATCGGCAGTTCGCTGTGGGTAAACCCAACCAGGTTTGGTGTGGTGATATTACCTACATCTGGACAGGCCAACGATGGGCTTATCTGGCGGTAGTGCTGGATCTATACGCTCGGAAACCGGTTGGCTGGGCGTTGTCGCTAAAGGCTGACAGCGAGCTAACCAGTAAGGCGTTACTGATGGCTTACGAATCGAGAGGAAGGCCTAATGGCTTGTTGTTCCATTCAGATCAAGGCGTTCAATACACCAGCCTGCGCTTCCGGCAACACTTGTGGCGCTACCAGATAAAGCAGAGCATGAGTCGACGGGGTAACTGCTGGGATAATGCACCAATGGAACGGTTCTTCCGCAGCCTGAAAACCGAGTGGGTACCGGAAACGGGATACCGCTCTTTTGCTGAAGCGAAGCAGTCGATCACGGATTATGTGATTGGCTACTACAGCGGAATCAGGCCGCATCGACACAACGATGACCTGCCGCCAAATGTGGCAGAAAGTATGTACTGGAAAACTTATAAACCCGTGGCCAGTTTTACTTGACCACTACACTTCCTCAAGAAGGTTACGCTCCACGGCTACGCCAACACCCGCACTGACGAGTTTGTCGACATCGCCATCGAGAACTTCCTGAAAGAGTCTGGCGAACTGCGCCCGGAAGGCTTGCTGCCCAAACTGGCGTTCTTCGCCGCAACAGTTGAAGAGCTGACCGAAGAGCTGAAACCTGCTGTGGAGCGAGCGCTTCTCAAACACGGCATCCCGACCTCGCGTATTCTGATCAACGTGGGTGACAGCAAGATTACCACTAACGATGACATCCGCGAATTTAACCGGCTCGACACCGAAGGATCGGAAAAGCAGTTCATCCTGCTGGTCAACAAGGGCCGGGAAGGCTGGAACTGCCGCTCGCTGTTTGGCGTTGGACTATTTCGTTCGCCTAAATCGAAGGTATTCGTACTTCAAGCCACCATGCGCTGTCTAAGGGCTATCGGGCAGGCTCAGCACACTGGTAATGTCTTCCTCTCCGAGGACAACCTCAACACCCTGAACGACGAGCTGCAGCAGAACTTCCGCATCAGCGCGGACGAGCTGCAGAAAACCGGCAAGGACAAGGAGCGCGTGGAGGTGCGCGTGGTTGAGCCGCCGGTCAAGATCAAGCTAGTGCGTGTGCGAAAGCAATACGAGATACGCGAAAAGCAGTTGTTGACGGGGCAAGCGTTGATGCCCGAGCGAGCGGATGCGCAGAAGTGGGGCGAACTGGTCGAGAAATACCGTCTGATCGAAACTCAGCAGGATGGTTTGACCGCCGTCGACGCGGCACTCGCTTCCGGCAGCCGCACCTTTGATCTCACATCGCGCCGGAAGAAGCGAACCTTCTCACAACTATCGCTTGTGGCCGAGGTATCCCGCTATCTGAACCGGTGTCCGCTGGAGATCGAGGAACTGCTAGCCAAGACGAAAGAGGGTTCCGACGAGCTGGTGGCCATCACCAATGAGTTCAACGAGCTTCTCTACGACGAAATCATACCGCGCCTGTTCCGCCAGCTCTACGACTTGGACGAATCGCAGCAAACCGAGGAGCACGAGGTCGATCTGATTAAGCTGCCCCCGAACGGCTACTACGAGATGTCGGCGGCGAAGGATAAGATCGTTCGGATGCACGACGAGAAGATCAACGATGAAGAGCGCGCCAAGAGCTTCCACCTCGACACCTACTGCTTCGACTCCGGCTCGGAGAACTGGCTATTCTGGGATCTGCTACGCGAGAAGCGTGTCAAAAAGCTCTACTTCACCGGAATGCTGACACACGGCCAGTCCGATTTCTTCATACAGTACATCGACCCCGATTCACGGACTGTGCGCAGCTACTACCCTGACTTCATTTTTCAACGTGAAGAAGCAGATGGCAGCCTGAAGTACGTTATCGTCGAGGTGAAGGCCGACAACCAGATCGAGGACGCTGTTGTACAGGCCAAGAAGGACTTTGCCCAGCAAATCGCGGTGGCAAGCGGGATGGAGTACCGTATCCTGAAATCATCGGATGCCGACAAGAGGCAATTTAGAGTATTACTCTAGAAATTGAATATCAGAACTTGCGTAAACCTTTCCCTAGACTGGGGAGCCTCATAGCTCCCCCGCCAACGCAATTGCCCGAAACGTTACTATCATTACGCCTCTAGGCTTCCTTCAAGAGGCTTTCAGTATTCACCTCGTCCGCAAGATTTGTTACGGGTATCAGAGCAGGACGCTCAATATGGAGCGAGGCAAAGTCAAATAGACTAGTGTCGGCAAGCTGAGAGGGCTTAACCGTCTGAAGACTGCGGAAAATATTAACCACACGATCCGGGTCTTGTGCGTCCCACTCTTCCAACATTGTTTTGGCTGCTTGGCGCTTTAAGCCTTCTTGGGAACCACACAAATTGCAGGGTATTATCGGATAGGCTCGATCCCTAGCAACCTTTTCGATATCTTTTTCACGACAATATGCAAGAGGACGGATAATGATATTCCGCTTGTCGTCGCTCAACAATTTTGGCGGCATAGCTGATAATTTAGCCTGAAAAAACATATTGAGAAACATTGTCTCAACAATGTCGTCCATGTGATGACCCAGAGCAATTTTTGTTGCCCCGATCTCTTCCGAAAAACCGTAAAGGCTGCCCCTTCTCAGGCGACTACAGAGCGCACAAGTTGTCTTTCCCTCTGGAACTTTCGCTTTGACGATAGAATAGGTATCTTTTTCCAGAATAAAGTATGGGATATTGTTTTCTTCCAAATATCTTGGAAGCACATCCTCAGGGAAGCCTGGTTGTTTTTGATCCATATTTACAGCAACAACCTCAAATTTTACTTTTGCGACTCGCTGTAAGTGCAGCAGTGCATCTAGCATTAAAAATGAGTCTTTCCCCCCACTTATCGCCGCCATAATTTTATCGCCATCCTCTATCATTTGATAATCTGAAACGGCTCTCCCTACCAAACGATATATCTTTTTAAGGCGTTTTCCAGCGTTTGTCATACTTTCGGTCTCACATTAAGTTCTTCAGGTCTTTCCTTTACGAGATCTCGAAGGTCAAGATTCGGAATAGCGGTTGCGTTGGCAAAAATACGATCAATCATTCGTAATTGTTGGGCGTTCTTTTCTTCCAAATCGCGAACTTCCTTTTCGAGGCGTGCTATGCGCTCCTGGGCATTAATATCTGACCGAGTGATGCTAGCCACAACCTCAGGAGTAACGCCGCGAAGGTCGCTTTTTCGGTTCGAATAAGCAGTGTAAATTCCTCTATAGGTACAAAGCGTTTGGCGTGTTGTTTTGATCTCCAGTTCAAGCTCAATCGCCTTCGCAAGCAGTTTCCAAGTCAGTTTGCCTTTCCAGTTGGAAATCAGTCGCTCGATACGCCGCTGGTCTTGCGCTGAGATGCTGGGTAGCGCCATTTACTCTGTCTCCGCAAGGCTGTATTTGGCCATTAATTCCTTCAAATCTCTATTGGAGCGAGGCTCGTCTGTAGCCTTTTCTTGTCTTGCAAGAGCGTTCTGCAAATCCTTATGGGAATCCGTAAGCTTGGCCAAAACTTGTGTAAGTTTCTTGGACTTAGCATCGAGGAGATTGAACTGTCGAGCTTTTTCACTGAAAGAGATCACAGTGCCGACTGGCATATCTTTCATTAGCTGGACGAGCTGAGCTAGGACTTGTGTATTAAAGTTATGGAGAACGAACCACTCCTGCATTGCACGTGAGGCACCGAGGCGATTATCATTTTTAACCGCCTCCAGGCGCCGGTGCTGGAATTGACAGTCCTTTTCGAGTGTATCGATAGCGTCACCATCTCCAGCTACATGGCAGGCATTCGGACACATGAAGCAACTCGATACAAAATCGTTCAGGTATTCGCACGGAATCACAACCAGATTCTGAGTGCAAAGACCCGTCGAAGTAACACTTGCGGGCAAGTTAAATTCCCGCGCAATTTCGTTGCTTGAGACCCAGCGAATCGGTTGGGTGGTTTCGGTCGCCTTTTTCTGAACGCCCGCCACTCTTGAACTGCGCTCAGCATGGCTGGTATGAATGTACTCGTATGTTTGCTCGCGACTTTTGCGACCCGACCAAGCTGTCAAGACTTCGTTGGGAATACCGCTTTTGTCGGCAATGGTATTCGTATAGTGACGGAGTTGATGTAGATTCAGAAAGTAGTTAGAACTGAAACCGTGACGTAGGAAAATATCACCACTTTTACCAAGCCCCCAACTAGCCATCGTTGAAAGAGAGCGCGGGGTCAGTATATGGTAGTATCCCTGCTGGCCTGGCACGCCTCCCCTTTTTCTATTAGCGCCGTTCTTAAAGAACTGATGACCTAAAACACAGAAGAGTGCAACGTCCATTTTGACGCTATTCAAATCACCAGTAGAAAAACCTGCAGGGAAGCTGGGGAATGCCTCTCTCTGCAAATCACGCACTACTTTCTCAAGCTGTCCAATAGAAATTAAACGATTCTGATTTGGGTCAAACCTCGGAGCCTGAGAAAAACTAAAATTGACTCCCAACAAACGCTCAATACCGGGTCGTTTTGCCAATCTCATCGCGTTTGATGAAATTTCATCCTCTATCTGCAGTTCGAATATGTACTTGGACTTCCAGCAGCTCTTGCGTGTGGCTAGTTTTATCGGTCTGCTTCTTTCGTACGGTGCCCCCTGATCTTCAGCGTCATGAATAAATACATGAACTTCTGTATCAACGTCATAGAAACCTAATGCGTAACCTAAAGTGAAAAGATGAGGTTTACGATTCAGGTCTATACGCACTTTTCTTTCCGGGTCGATTGGAAACCCTTTTAGTAGCTGCCCAAGTGTTTGGTCTGGCCGAGAGTAATAGGAAGCTACGATTCGACCTGGCTGACAGGCTTTTGAGAAGTAGTTTATCCCTTTCTCAACATGACCGCTAAGTGCCGAAAGAATATGGGTTCGATTGTCTTGATAGCCTTTGCTACCCGGCCAATCAAGATAAAAAACATCTGCTCGACCATCCTCTGAATAACTTTGGAGCTTCTGATTGACAAGAAGTGGCACTTCAGCCCCGGCTCGATTCGGTGATGCGCAGCAAAGCAAAACAATAAATGTAGTCAATGCATCTCGAAAACAGCCTTGTCCGGCATTTCCTTGTTTGAGACTGGTGATTGTTTTTGCATATATGTTCCCAGCAGCTCTTATGACCTCCTCATTGGCCATTTTCTCTCTGCGGGTGGCTTCGACACTGTGACCCGTCCGATCACGTTTATCCCTGATATTACGACGAACCTGATCGGATGCACGAGGCATCAGCCCTTGTCGCTCACAGAACTCAAGGAATACCACCATCCGATCAAGCCTAGTCTCCCCGAAACATTCGATGATCGTTGATCCTGTTTGTGTATGGAGGTTACCCTGCATGTTTGTGAGTAAGTATCGCGCCGCTCCGATACGTGCCTGTATCTCCGAGGCGAAAACAGAGGCATTAAACGCCTCAATCACGAAAACCTTCAACAAGTCTCCGTATGGCTCTGGCAATGCGTATTTAGGGGCTGAACCTGCCGATCCAGATCCTCTTGTGCCGTGCCTTCCGGTTAAAATCCGAGTTCTCTTGCCATTGTTTGGATCAATGTAAAACCAGACAAGATTATCGAAAGTTGCCAATTGGCCATCTAGGTTTTGGAACTGCTTGAAGGGCGCTTCATCCTTGTACTTTTGAATTAGTGCATGAGTACGGACAAGGTACTTATTCAACGCCACGTCGTACCTCCAGCACTTGATTACACACGTCTATCGTTCGCTTGATCCACGCGACCTGTTTTGTAAGCTTCTCCACACTGAGCTTTTCGACGGGCGAAAGTAGCTTTTTGCTATTGGCTGCCAGCTTCTGTTCAGCCAGCTCAAGCACTCCGGCGTGATCAGCTTCCAGAATTGGTCGAAAGTTGTTGCACCCGTAGCAGCCAATCGGTCGCCCGGTAACAGCCGAGCAAGAGTTGCAACTTTGCTTATCTCTTATGCCGCCGACGCTGTTGAACTGATGATCGAGGACCTCCGCATCTTTGCCTGAGACTCTCTCCAGTGGATCGCTGAATACAGCAGCTAAAAACTCCGATCCATCATAGAGTTCGTCGATCATCCGACGCGATCGGTAGTCAAGGTCAATGTAATGCCGAGCCGCGGGCTCAGTAACTCCTGTGATCTTTGCTAACGTCGCTGCGGTGTAGCCCGCCTGTGCGCCCCGAGTCAGCACTGTATGCCGAATTCTGTTCGACGTCACTGTGCAATCCTTCGTCCGGCTGGATTCAGCTGCAACGTATCTCATGCTCATCGCTATTGCAGATTCGTTGACATGAAATCCACGAGACTCTTGAGTAAACAGCGACCTCAAGCTCTCAATCGAGCCAATATTTTCATTGAACAAGCCAGTTAACGGGAACATCGGCATATGAGGCAAAAAATCACGCGTCTCTTCATGGGTGACCGGACAACCGCTATTTTTCAGCCAGAGCTGGACACCATGCATATAGAGCCGTTTGTAACTGGCGATTAGCTCTGAGCTTTGCGCGTTGAGAGCAACCGGGAACCTCTCTGGTGCCGTCCTCCACGATCTGCCGCTAGCCTTTGCATGAAAAAACCTTATCTGGAGTTGGTCGATGCCAATATTTCCAACTTCCTGGGATGGGTCGATTCGTTGGTCTTCAAACCCACTGCCTACTGGAATCACATCTATCCATTTGAGCATCGACAATTGTATGGGGCGACGAACAGTGATTGCCGCTAGTTTATTACTAATGGAACGGCAAATTTGGCTGAAGGATTGTGATTGGAAAAATTCGAGCGAGCGGTCTGCATTCCAGTCAATCGACTGGAGGCGCAGGTTCAAAGCGGCGCAAAAGCTATCAAACTCTTGGTGACTTAGCGCACCTCTTTTCGAATCAAATGTGAGTGTTTTTTCCTTGTCCAAGTTGGCTTTCGTGAATCCGTGGTAATCGTTGTATTGCTTGTATCCAAGTTTGCAAAGCGTGCCAAAGAATTGGTTAAGCCCCTTCTTATGAGACACCGGAAGGCCGCTCCACAGCGACCTCAACTTAATCAACGGTGGGATTCCTGATGATAGGTATAGTTTGGTATTAGATACAATTGTTGAGGTCGTACCGGCAGCCTTCGACGTCGCGTAGTGCGAATAGACCGTTAGCATGTCGCTTCTGTCTTCATCCGAAATAGCCGTATTCCAGACCCAGCTCATATCAAACTTCCAACCTTTACTGGTCGTCGCGAGCAGCTGCCAAGAATCGGCGGTTACGTCAACTTTAAGGCCGCTTTGAGCGGTAATTGTGTTTGGCTCATGCGACCGCATTGCCTGTTGCAACAGGGCATTCATTTCGCACCATCCACACGATCTTGGTGGGACTGCATGATTTTCCGAACTTTCTGATAGGTTCTTCGATCGTTGTATATGTCCGACATTGCCGAGTTAGCGGACCACCCCATTGCGTACTTTCTGGCATCTTCAACCTGTTGTGATGTGAAGTTCTGATGATCGCTATTGTCATCAAAAAGGTCGTTCCACATGTGCCGCATCAAATGTGGGTGTACGCGGTAACCAAGCACCTTTGAAAGCGTGAAGAACACTTCATTGATTGATTTCGCAGCAAGAGGCTGTCCTTTTGTGCCCTTCGCATTGCTGTTACTTACAAAGACAAAGTCGTTCTCGGCTGATCCGCATATCAGTTTCCGGTCACTTTCTATGTAGAACAAAAGGGCATCCATGACCGTGGGGTTCAGCGCCGCGAGGTGAGCTTTGGTTTTTTGGTTCGGTCTTTCCAACCGTGGGTCCGATACGTCATCGCGCTCTGGATAAATCCAAAGCGCCGCACCGGAGCTGTCAGAGCGTAGATCCGATATCTTTAACTTTGCCAGTGCGCCTCGCCGAATACCCGTGTCGAGAAGTAATGTGACGACCAGGTAGTTCCGCAATCGGTTACGTTGGGTGAATGGGTTGTTAGGGGACGATGGTCGAATGATCTCAATTAACTTGCAAAAGACGTCTGGCGGAATCGCATCTTTAGTTGGGTGTCGATTCACATGCGCCTCAACGACATTCAATGAACGCTCATCTTGGAGCATCTTCATTGTTAATTTCTCGAAATTGCGTTCGAGCTTCTCACCGACGGAAAGTGGATCATGGAATTGCTCAAACAACCACGTTATATAGCTTCGAAGCCGGTTCAGTCGTCCACGCTGAGTCTCGCTGGAGACCTTGCTGGCGACAAAGTTGTTTGACGCCATGATATTCCTGAACGTTTTGCTCTCAGCGTGGGACAAGAGCGGAACCACCTTTGAGTCAAGGTCGATATCAGAGCTCAAGGCACACTGCGTATGAAAATCCGAATACTCAGCCATGCTAATCAGGTCGCCGGAGGCTATTCGGCCAGTCAGATCAATGCCCTTTCGATCAAAGTACTTGAGGATGAATAGCAGATCTCTGCCGTAACGGTGCTGTGTGCTATTTGCGTATGAACTGAGCGTATTGAGATATGCCGAAACGTACGGCTCGAACGGGCATGAATGTCCATTAACGATGGCGAAGAAGGTCTTCTTATTCCATTTGTAACGCTTCAAGGTCGCATCAAGCATTCTTGACAAATCGCACCGGGCAATAATTTTTATACGACTGTATGCTGAAGCTTACATTTTGTCAAAAATAATCAATCAACAGTGAGGGTCAACTACAAACGGAGAAAAGAGAAAAGAGAAAAACTAGGTAATACCAACAAGATTAGCATGTCGTGACAGATGCAATAACCCTAGCAGCACAGTTGGCAGCTCTCAGCCAATGTTTACAAGATATTTACCGGACATAATTTGCCGCCAGACAGGCAGACCATCACGCGGTCGCCCTCTTCGATCATTTTATAATCTTCAATCGCCTGCCCAGTATGGCGGCGTAAACGCTTTTGAAGTTTATTGAATTCAAGTTTTGGCAAGCTAGACATAGCGGAAAATCAAATAGAGAGTTGGGTCGCGCATTATATAGAAACGTGTACTCAGCGGCCACAATCACGCGCTCAGCGGCGCTAACAACCGCCTCCTGAGTCCGGTATTTGGCCTTATCGGCCTCAAGCGCTGGCAATCCGCGACTGAGATGACTATCATTAGCCCGCCAAAATCTGCTGGCATGAGGTGTCTTGTACACGGCCAGACCCCGGCACGGGTGCATGTCGGACTGTGTAATCCACGTCCGATCGCACCCGCTCAAAAATCAGACCACCACCAGAAAGGGAATCGCCCAATGAAACAACCAGTTCGCGTCACCGTTACCGGTGCAGCCGGCCAAATTGGCTACGCACTTCTTTTCCGTATCGCATCCGGCGCTATGCTGGGCGACGATCAGCCCGTTATTCTGCACCTGTTAGACATCACCCCAGCGATGGATGCCCTGCAAGGCGTTCGCATGGAGCTTGAAGACTGCGCATTCCCATTATTGGCTGGCGTAGTGTGCACCGACGATCCAAATGTCGGCTTTAAAGATGCTGATTACGCACTGCTTGTTGGCGCACGTCCACGCGGCCCAGGCATGGAGCGTAAAGATCTACTGGAAGCAAACGCTGCCATTTTCTCTGTTCAAGGCAAAGCCATTGACCAGAATGCCAGCAAAAACATTAAAGTGTTGGTTGTCGGCAACCCAGCCAATACTAACGCCCTGATCACTCAACGCAATGCGCCGTCAATTCCTGCGCGCAACTTCACGGCGATGACCCGTTTGGATCACAACCGCGCCATGACTCAAATTGCTATCAAAACTGGCAAGACAGTCAACGACGTGACCAATATGACAATCTGGGGCAACCACTCAGCAACTCAATACCCTGATCTATTCAACGCCAAAGTATCTGGCCAAAACGCCAGTGACCTCGTTGATCAAGCTTGGCTTGAAGGCGACTTCATCCCAACCGTTCAACAACGCGGCGCAGCCATTATTAAAGCGCGCGGCGCATCTTCTGCGGCCTCTGCAGCAAACGCCGCCAGCGGTCATATGCGCAGCTGGGCACTAGGCACCACAGGTGATGACTGGGTTTCTATGGGTGTTTACAGCGACGGTAGCTACGGCATTCAAGAAGGTCTGATCTACTCTTTCCCTTGCCGCTGTAAAGATGGCGAGTGGGAAATTGTTCAAGGCCTTGAAATCAATGATTTCAGCCGTGGTAAAATGCAAGCCACTGAGCAAGAGCTTGCCGAAGAGCGTGATGGTGTAAAACACTTACTGCCATAATATCTTCGTCTTTTGCACTAAATAAAAAAGCGGCCCTCGGCCGCTTTTTTATTGCGCGCCAAATAGACAGCTTTTGCCACCACAATCGATGACTCAGTGCTAAAAATCGTTTACCGTTTTAACTCTTTAAAAAATCACTAGGGAATTCCCAGATGAACGTCTCCGATGCCGTAAAAGCCCGCCGATCAATACGCGGTTTTAAACCCGACCCCGTTCCACCGGAGCTTCTTGAGAAAATTTTCGATCAGGCCCGCTTCGCCCCCTCGAACTGCAACACCCAACCCTGTCATACCGTGGTGGTGTCTGGTCAAGCGAGAAAAGATTTGCAGGCTGCCATTTTTGCCGAAATGAGTGCGGGCAAGGCGCCGTCGTCCGCTTTCACCCCAGGGGACCAAAACCTGACAGGGGTCTATAAAGACCGCCAATATCAATGCGCAATGGACTACTATGGCACCATGGGTATTGAGCGCCACGAGAAAGACAAGCGCTTTGCTCTGATGATGAAAAACTGGGAGTTTTTTGATGCCCCGCATGTCGCCTTTATATCAATGCCAACCAGTATGGGGCCTGTCAACGCCGTAGACGTGGGTATTTATCTGCAAACATTGATGCTAATCCTGGTGGAGCACGGTCTAGCCAGTTGCCCCCAAGGCGCATTGGCGTTTTATCCCGACGAAGTCTTTAAAATCGCCAATATTCCGGAAGGCAACGGTATTATCTGCGGATTGTCCTTTGGCTACGAAAACATCGGAACGCAAATCAACCAAGTCATTATGGATCGCGCGCCGCTCTCCGACTTAGTGCAGTTCATCGACTAAATCGCCTCCTAAACTGATTGACCTTATTAGCGTTCAATAGGGTCAATCACCTCAACGACTTTCGCTTCGCCGTCTGACTTCTCTTCCTGCTCACCACCCGCTGCCTGCGCGACATCTGCGTCTTCTGTTCGCGGATCCAGCTCAAAAATCATTGGCGAGGTAACCGAGACCGGAACAAAAGGTTCCGTTGAATCGACAAGAGGCAGAACATGGGATTTTCGACGAATCGAAATTCCCAAGGTGAACCCCAGCAAACATACCGCCGAAAAAACAAATAGCCCCGGTGGACCAAGTAGTGACATAAAGATCGAGGCCAATGGCGCCCCCAATGCTGAACTACAACCAAACAAAAATAAAATGCCGCTGCCTATTAAGACAAAATCACTGGCCTCGGCGTTGTCAGACGTATGCGCCAAGCAAATTGAATACATGGTCATCACCGCCCCACCCCACAGCACCGACAACAGTAACAACAAGTTGCCGATAACTGGGACGAAGACCAAAACCATCGACACAGCCGCGCCCGCGAGACAGTTAAAATACAATACCAAGCGCCGATCATAACGATCGGATAAGCGCCCCAAGGGCAATTGAAACAAAGCGCCGCCAAGTACGGCACCGCTCATAAACAGGGTTAACTCGGAGGTATTTAAACCTAGACCGCGTGCATACACCGGCCCCAATGCCCAAAAGGCACCAGTGACAAGACCACTGGTAATCGCCCCCTCCATACCGACATGAGACAACTGCCAAAGCCGCCGAAAATTGAGTTTTACAACCGGCATCGGCGTTGGCGCCAAGGTCGCGGTTAAGCAGACTGGCACTATGGCGAGTGACAATAATATCGCCGCCAAACCAAACAATAAGGGTCCCGATGGGTCAGCAAAATTCAGCATTTGCTGACCGACTATGATCATGCTTAAGTTGATCACGGTATACAGCGACAGTATCGTACCCCGTGTCTCGCGAGTAGCGCGGTCATTGAGCCAGCTTTCTATTACCATGTACAAACCGGAAATACAGAAACCCACCACAAAGCGCAGCACCAACCAGGCAACAAAACTGGGTAAGCCGTGAAACAGCAAAACCACTGCAGAAAATATCGTCGCTAATACCGCAAAACTGCGTATATGCCCTACCCGACGCACGATATGCGGCGTGACCAAACAGCTAATAACAAAACCAACAAAATAGGTAGATGCGGTCAAACCTGTTTGGGTGGCGGTAAATTGCTCAATTTCGGCGCGTAGAGGCAGCAATGTGAGCATTAAGCCATGTCCCACCAACAGCAATGCATCAGATAAAAGTAACGCCGTCAGTGGCAACAACAACCGCCTCATATACTCCTACGCCCTATAAAATAAGTGATTTAAACCCGTAACCGTTCGCCATCGTTTTCTAGCCGCAAACCTGGCAATCATTCTAGCAGCTGTATCCTTGTAAATATCTCCTTCAATAGCCCCACTTTTCAACTTTAAAGTAGCTAGCGAAAATCCAGCAAGGCATAATCGAAGCCTCATTCACGCCGTCACACACATACTGGATTTATGTCAAAACGGGTAAAGCGCCTCACAGCGATACTTCTTTGTTGTACCTGCGGACAAGTTACGGCAAACGATAACGCCACCCTTGTTATTCATGGCGGCAAGAACACGCTGCAAGACAACATACGCGCCCATCTTGCGCTAAACGATATCGCCTGCGACTTATCCGAAGCTAAGCTCCGCGGCCAACTTCGGGGCAGCGACGACAAAATCTCTGAGGCACTTCGCGCGCTAGGCTACTACCACGGTAAATGGACGCTCACCAAAAACAGACAAAAAAGGCTCGCACAAGACACTGATAAAAGCGGCTTATCCGTAGTGACAAAGCCGCTACAACGGCTAAAAAATGACTCTGAGATAGAATGCTGGCAACTGGAATTAGCACTTCAACCGGGTCCTGTCACTAAAATAGCTACTCTCGACGTAGGCATTGAAGGCCCAGGGAAAAGCGATGCTGTATTCCTCGACTATTTGCAGAAGTTACCCACCAAAGCTGGGAATGATTTGCGACACAGTGACTACGAAGACATTAAAAAGGAAATAAGCCAACGAGCGCGCAATGCCGGTTATTTTGACGGTAAATTTAGCCAACACAATTTAGACATCAACACCGACACCAACACCGCCGCCATTACCATTACTTACCAGAGCGGCGCTCGCTATCTTTTCGGCGACATCACATTTGGGCCGTCTTTATTAAATGACTCGCTGTTAGTGCGGTATTTGCCCTTTCAAAGCAACACACCGTTTGAAGCAGACAAACTCATTACCTTGCAGAACAATTTGGTGAGCAGTAATTATTTCGAGTCAGTGAGTGTCGATCAAGACAACCCCGACGCTAACAGCGGCAAAGTGGCAACTTATATCAGCACCACGCCAAAGAAAGAGTACGAAACCACCGCCGGTATCGGTGCGTCTACCGATACGGGGCCAAGGCTTAGCTATGGACTCAGGAACCGGCGCGTCAACGCCGACGGCGACACTTACCAAATCAGCAGCCAGTATTCACCGATTTTATCTAACATCGGCTATCAATACTCACAACCCGGAACCAAGCCACTTACTGACAAAACCGTGTGGTCTACCGGCGTTCAACAGAAAGATACCGACACCTCCGAAAGTACCAGCTATCGTGCGGAAGTCGCGCTGATTTCACTCATTGACTCCGGCTGGGTTCAGACCTTAAGTTTGAAATTTCTCCGCGAAAACTTTGAAATTGCCAACGTCGACAACACATCGACACTACTCATGCCGGGGCTCGCCTACGCACGTAGCAAAGCGAATGACCGCCGTTACCCTACACAGGGATGGCGAATCACTACAGCGGTGCGCGGTGCTTTAGATGGCGTGGTCTCAAGTGTCAGTCTTGCACAATTTGAGCTGGACGGAAAAATCATCTTCCCGCTACTTGGTGGGCGTGTCATCAGTCGCGGCGGACTCGGCATCACCGCCCTCGACGACTTTTCTGAACTGCCCGCATCGCTGCGATTCTTTGCCGGCGGCGACAATAGCGTCCGCGGCTTTGCCTACGAATCACTCGGACCAGAAGACAGTGCCGGCGAAGTTATTGGCGGCAAACACCGACTAACCGGTAGCCTCGAATATGACCATCGGGTGTGGGGCGACTTCGCGCTCGCCACTTTTTACGATGCTGGCAACGCCTTCGATACCAGCGATTTCACTTTTTACAGCAGCATGGGCATCGGTCTACGCTGGTTTTCACCGATTGGGCCGATACGCGTGGACTTTGGCTTCCCATTAAAAGACGGCGGTTTTCGCTTCCACTTATCGATGGGGCCAGATTTATGAAGCCCAGAACAAATTCATCGAAGACGCCGCGCTTAAAGCAGATTTATACAACCGTCGCGACTTGGCTTATTCGCGGCATTCTAAGTTGTGCGCTACTAGTTATTACACTCTTAGCCGCGGTATATCTTATATTGGATACTCAGCGTGGCAGTGACTGGTTACTCTCAAAAAGTCTTCAGTATATTTCACCGCAGGCGACGTTCTCCTCGTATAGCGGCACCCTCGCCAGCGGCATCCAATTGAAAGATTTGCACCTGCCACTCGCTGCGGCAGATATTGATATCGCCAACATCGACAGCGCCTGGAATCTGTGGGGAATACTCAGCGGTGAGTTCACTGTCCATAAATTACATATTGATCAGCTTGATATTGTGCTTAAAACCGACACGGAAGCGCCAATCGAAAAGTCACCCAGCACATGGCCGAACTTGGGGCCGCCGATCCCGGTTAGTGTGAAAGATGCAAAGATTGAAAATATAAGCATACGCAATCAAGACAATATCCAATCCATCGACCGCATTTCGCTGCGCGCTCACAGTGGGCTGCTTAGCACTTCCATTAAAGAATTAGCAGTCAAAAGCAAACTGTACTCAGCGACACTCAAAGGCAGACTCCGCAATCACGCGCCCTATAAAATGCATTTCAATCTGAGTTGGCTGTTAAACCTTGAGCAACAAGCGGAGTTCAGCGGGAATGGCGAATTGTCTGGCAACCTTCAGCAGCTTCGCTTCAAACACACCCTTACGCAGCCAAGCGAAATCATAGGTGATATCGCTATATCTGATTGGTACAAAGCCAGCGAAGCAATTGTCGATATTAATAAAATCGTACTGGATGCGAAATTTCATTGGGCGAGTATCGCCCTCCCAGCGCAATTTAATGAAGTCAGCGATGGGCAAAGTAGCACGCCACTTTTAAGTAGCGACAAAGGCCATCTACGTCTGCATGGCAAATGGGACAATTACTCCATGGACTTTGCAAGTGAGCTCACTGCAATTTCCCCAAGGGCTAACGTAAGTGGCGGAAAACCACCTTTGCAAGATAATACATCCCCAGGAGCTGTTATCAGTAGCGCACTGTCAAAACCTGGCTCAGTTAAATTAGTACTGAACGGCAATAAACTCGCCTTAGATCTTGCGACGCTAAAACTGCAAACCGAAGTCGGCAATCTTGAAATGGCAGGTAAGATCGACGCCAACGGCATTTTAGAAACCGCCATTCAACAGCAGCCCTCTTCGCCAGTTCGCTGGCAGCTTAATCTGGACGCCAATCAGATTGACACCGGCGACATACTGCCAGAGTGGCCGATAACCCTCGCGGCAAATATCGACAGTACGGGTTCGTGGACTGAAAAAGCCTACCAAGCTGAGGTGACTATTAATCAGCTGGCGGGCGATCTTGCGAACAAAACCATCGCCGGCAGCGGCACGGTAAGTATCAGCAATCTAGGCCAAAAATTTAAACAACTGGCTCTGCAACTAGGTGACAACACCCTTCGCGCGGATGGCAAACTAACGACGAAAAGCGAGCTAAACTGGAACATCAACGCACCGAATCTCCAGCAAATTTTGCCTCAGCTAAGCGGCTCTTTAAAATCTAAAGGTAGCCTGCGCGGCGACGCTATAAAACAACTATTCGACAAGGGCCAAACCCCCGTCGTCAATGCCGACTTGCAGCTCAGTGAGCTCCAATACCAGCAATACGCTGTTAGGAGTGCGAATTTAAACCTGAATACCACGGCCAACGCGAGCGCTAACATTGATCTGACCAGCAGCGGTATTTCAGCCTCCATACTAAACGACGCGACATTAAAACTGAGTGGCCGCGGTACGATGCAGCAACACCAACTATCGCTGGCCTTAGATGACAAGGACAAACACCTGGAACTCGATATGAGCGCCTCGTTAACGCAACTTAAGTCGCAGTATCGGTGGATCAGTAACATTCAAAATATTGTCTTAGATAGCAAAGCCAGTGGCGCTTGGCGGCTTGCTAACACGAGTAAACTTGAGCTCGCCGCCGGCAATGTGATACTCGACACCCTGTGTTTGACGCAAGACCAGACCAAGGTGTGCGCCGACGGCAAGCTTCAAGACGATCAACTTAGCACTACTGGGCTTATCGATTCGTTTCCACTTGCATACTTTAATGCCAGCTTACCCCCCGGCACAGCCCTCGCCGGCACAGTTAATAGCCGTTTCGCCATCACCGGCAAGACTGACGACCTCAGTGGCAATTTAAATTTAAGTAGCCAAGACGCCATCATTCGCTATCAAGAAAACGAAGATCAAGCAGCCGTAGACTATCGCGCCGGGCTTAACACCAAGGTCGATATCCAACACAACCAATTAACAAGTAAGACGGGCTTTAGTATTGATGATATTGGCAGCATCACGGCCAATATTCACACCGACGGCCTACAGAGCGACAGTCAACTTAATGGTGATATCAACGGTGGCTTCAGCAATCTGTTGTGGTTAGGTGGACTCTTCCCACAACTTGAAAAATTGAACGGCGTCCTCACTGCCAATCTGGTCGCAACTGGACAGCTCGCCGCGCCGAAAGCAGAGGGCAGCGTTAAGCTAACTGAGCTGGCAATGGGTTTACCCGACCTGGGGATTTCATTGAAAAATGCGTATACAACACTGTCATTCGACAGCGAAGGCCCCTGGCAAATTGACAGTAAAATTCAATCTGGCAAAGGGTTTCTTAGTATTGTCGGTAACGGCGAATTGGGCGACAGCGGCGGACCTAGCGGCCAAATTCAGCTACGCGGCGAAGAATTTACCGCACTGAATATCGCCGATGGTTTAGTCCTTATATCGCCAAGTATTAATGTGGATCTCACCCCAGAATTAATAAAGATTCGCGGTAGCTTAGATATACCCAAAGGTAACTTCACCCTCAAAACACTGCCCGAGCAAGCTGCCGGGGTATCCGTAGACGAACGCATCGTCAACAAACAGTCCAATAAGAGCCTTTCTCAGTCACGAGCGATCGACACCCGCATCGACATTAGCTTGAATGACAGTTTCGAATTTAAAGGCTATGGCTTAAGCACTAGGCTAGGCGGCAAATTAAAAGTGACCCAAAAACCGGAGGGGCTACTGCAGGCCTTTGGCTCACTTTCTTTATATGATGGCGTCTATCAAGCCTACGGACAAAAATTAAATGTCGAGCGCGGCTTACTTATTTTTCAGGGGCCACTGGACAACCCAGGCTTGAATATCACCGCGGTTAGGGAAACCAAAACCGTCACGGTCGGTGTCAATATTGGCGGTTTTGCACAGGACATACGCAGCGAATTGTTCTCTAACCCAGCGCGTCCTCCCACCGATGTGCTAGCGATCCTCATCACCGGGAAAGCCCCATCTGACATGAATAAATCCGACGCGAATCAGGTAATGAACGCCGCCACCGCCTTGGGTATTTCGCAGAGCCGCGGTATTACGAATACTCTGCAAAATACCTTTGGCGTCGATGTCATTACCTTACAAGGCGGTGATACCTACGAAGACAGCTCGCTTGTGGTTGGAAAATATCTTACGCCAGAGTTATTTATCAGCTATGTTCAAAACCTGTTCACACCCGCTGGTAGTGTGCAGTTAGACTACAGCCTCAGTAAAAACCTGGGTTTGAAAGCCCAATCTGGTAAGGCGCAAAGTATTGATCTTCTCTACAAAATTGAGCACGGTCAGCATTAAACTGCGTATACAAAATGCGATTACCAGACCGTTTTCATCGTGCCGCCGTCGGCGACCAACGTCGCACCGGTGATGTAGCTAGCGGCATCCGACAATAGAAATGCCCCTGCTTTGCCAAATTCGCTCGGATCGCCATACCTGCCAATCGGGATCAATGCCTGACTGGCAGCTCGCTGCTCGTCGAAACTGATCCCTTTTGCCTTAGCCTGCGCGGTATCGAGATTCACCATACGATCAGTTGCTATTAAGCCTGGAACCAAATTATTTACACGGATATTTTCGGGGGCCAACTGCTTAGACAAGCTTTTGGCCAAACTAGTGACGCCCGAGCGCATGACATTCGACAGCAATAGAAAATCAATAGGCTCTTTAACCGACGAAGAGGTCAAGGTCAGAATCGATCCCCCACCCGCCGCGCGTAAATGTGGCAGCGTCGCGCGAATCATGCGCACCGCACTCATCAGAGTCAGTTCAAACGCCGCCTGCCAGTCTTCATCACTAAACACATCAAACTGCCCCGGCGGTGGGCCACCGGCGTTGACGACTAAGCCATCCACCCTGCCGAAATCGGCGCTGGCTTGGGCTACCCAATCCGCAATACTTACCCCGCTACTGGCATCCATCGTGTAGCCGCGAACATCAGCGCCAGTTGCCTCACTCAGTGCGCGTGCTGAGGCTTTAATTGCACTTTCACTGCGGCTGGCGATCGCTACCGATGCGCCGTTGAGCGCAAGCTGCTCAGCAATGGCGTAACCCAGACCCTTGCTAGCACCAGCCACCAAATACACTTTATTCTCGACATGTAATTCCATTCGTTCCCCAAGTACATATTCAATATTGGCATCGTTAAAGCCGAGCCAACAACATTTGTCACATTAAAATAGCCAACGCAATTAAGCGACTAAAGCATAGAAATTCGTTAGAATTGCGCAACTTTGCCGTCATAATGGCAAAAATCAAAAAAAACACATGACACCAGATATAATCACTGTCAACATCGCACTGAATGACAGACGACAAAGCAATGACTATGACCACCACAACTACCAGCTACCACCACGGCAATCTGCGTCAGGAATTAATGGCGTTGGCAGAAAAGCATCTCATAACCGGTGGTATCGCAGAGCTTAGTTTACGAGCCCTAGCGCGAGAAATCGGCGTGTCTCAAACTGCGCCCTACCGACATTTCAAAGACAAAAACGCCCTGCTCGCCGCTCTGGCTACTGAGGGATTCCGTCGCTTTTTTGAGTTCTGCTTACCCAGTGAACGCGAACCTCGCGCTGATATTAGCCTGCTCTATTTTGGCCTTGGCTATGTTCAATTTGCAAAGACCCACACCGAAATGTTCCATCTCATGTTTGGTCCAGTGTTGCAGCCGCGAAATGACTATCCCGAGCTATTTGCTGCGGGGCGTGAAGCGATATACAAGGTGAGAGCTGGAGTTGAACGCGGTTACAAAACCGGCGTTCTGAGGGAATTGGATGACGTTGCCTCGATGGCTCACACAGTGTGGGCAGCCGTACACGGCGTTGCAACACTCATGCTCGACCACGGTGACACCTACGGTTACCACCGCGACCTGGACCTGCAAGCAGAGAAATCTTTGCGAATGATGATTGCTGGCCTCTGCACCGACCCAAGCGAGATTTCGAAACTTCCCGACGTACTAACGCCCTACCCACCGGAAAACGCCTAGTACTCGCGCTGGTAATTTACCATTGCTAGCGCGTTTGGCGCAGAACCACGAGCGGTGGTTGGGTAACGAGTTGACGGCATAGCAGCCACGCCAAAGAACACATTGTTAGGACCCCGATCACCGGCGCAAAAACAAATACACTCGCGTGCAGCGTCACATCCATATCAAGCACCCAGTACTGCAAAACGCTCAGCGCAATATTACTGCCCACTGCGGCAATGAGACCCGACAACAAACCCACTGCTGCAAACTCAAGCAATAAGCCTCTTATTATTAATTTTTTACTGGCGCCAAGGGTCCGTAGAATTGCGTTTTCGTGTAAGCGACTATCGAGACTCGCCAACACATTCGCCACACCAACCAGCAATGCACACACTACGATGAGTACCAACACCAAGCCAATGGCGGTACTGACTTGGCTCACCACGGCTTTCATCTGCAGAACAACGCCATCAATTTCAATGAGTGTCAGGGTCGGGAACTGGCGCAGCAGATCACTGAGTAAGGCTTTTTTATCAGCTGGCAAATAAAAGCTTGTGATATAGCTGCCGGCATACACCTCTAAACTTTGTGGCGGAAACATAAAGTAAAAATTAGGCCGCATACTCGACCAATCCAGTCGGCGAATGCTACTCACTTGGGCCTCAAGCTCTTGCCCACCAATATTAAAAGACAGCGCGCTACCTAATTTAAGGTGGAGTTTTTCAGCGAGCTCTAATTCAACTGACACTGGGACGATATCACCACCAGCGAAATTACTCGGCGCAAAATCTGGCCACCAACTGCCTGACACCAGTGAATTATCATCAGGTAAATCCTTTGCCCAACTTAAATTTAGCTCTCGATTTATACCGCCACTATTGGCCTCAATATCTTTAATATCGCTGACTTTTTGACCATCGATATGCGTTAAGCGACCTCGAACCATTGGAAATAAGCCGGCGTCGTTCAAAGCATTTTGTTTAAAGAAACTTTCCAGTGCCGCAATTTCTGAGGACTGGATATTAATTAAAAAATGATTCGGGGCGTCTGCGGGTAGCTGCAATTGCCAGTCCTCTAGCAAAGAGGTTCGCAGCAAGCCAAGGGAGCTAAGCACCATTAGCGACAATGCAAAACTCGCCACTTGAAAGGCATTGCCAACACGACGCCGATATATCGCTGCCAAAGCGATCCGCAACGCGCCAGCCCCACGCTCAAGAAAACTGCGCCGAGCGAACGAAATGGCAAATAGAACTAATGCACTAGCTAAAACTCCTGTTGCTAAGGTGGCAAGCAATACTGCGGCGCTCATAAACACGTCATCGCTATACCACCACATCAGCAAGCCGAGACCACCAACACCGATCAAAGCACTAGCCAGCAAGCCCGCACTGCTATCTTCATCACTGCGGCGCAGCACTCTCAGGGGAGAGACTTTACTCAGGGCAAACACCGGCGGCATCGCAAACACAGCTGTGCAGGCGAAAGCCGTGACTGCACCGACAATAAGCGGACGCCAACTTGCGACGGGAATATCGACTGAAATAAATTCTTTCAAGCTTGCAAACAATGCCCATTGCAAACCATAACCCGCAGTTCCACCAACTAAAATCGCCGCCGCGCACAATAGAGTAAGTTGCGTAATATAGTGGCTAAGCACCTGCCGCCGGCTCGCGCCGAGGGCTTTCATAATCGCAACATTGTCGGTATTTCTTTCACCGTAACGACGAGCCGCCAAGGCAATAGCGGCGCCAGCTAAAGCAACACCAAGACTTGCAGCCAATAGTAAAAACCCCTCAGCGCGCTTCAGTGTTGCGGCCATCGCAGGCTGACCATCACGGACATCCTGCCAACGCTGACCCTCTTCTAATTGCGGTTCCAGCCATTGTTCAAATCGAGCAAGTTGTTCTTCCGTGCCGGCAAATAAATAGCGGTATCGAACCAAGCTACCGGGCTGCACTACACCGGTAGCTGCTAAATCAGCGAAATTAATCATGCCGCGTGGCGCCAACATTTCATTCATATTGCCCTGATCAGGCTCGCTGATAAGGGCTTGCGTCGCCACAAAACTTTTTTCGCCCACCGCAGCCTCGCCACCCACCGGCAAATCAAGTAATGCATATAGCCGCGAGTCCATCCAGAGCTCGCCTGACTTCGGACCGGATGAGCGCATATCCGCTGCACCAAAAAGCTCAACACTGACACCAACGTTTCCTAACAGCGGATAGTCGTCCGAGACCGCTTTTATCGATGCTAACTGCATTGAGTCGTCGCCGGCATAGACCATCGATTGAAAACTGGCTAGCTTCGCAGTGCGCAAGCCGAAGTCACTGGCGGTGCTCAGCCAGACATCAGGCACTGTTCGCGACGTTTTTAACACCCGGTCTGCCGCTAGAAAATGGTGGCTTTGCTGTTCCATACCACGACTCAAACGGTCTGAAAATCCGGCAATACCGCTTACAATCGCAACTGCTAAGGCAAGTGAAAATCCCAAAAGGCCCAGCTCACCGCCGCGCCAAGCTCTAACTAAATGGCGCATACCCCGAACAATCATATTGCCGAGCTCACAACGGATTCTTCGCGCAGCTGACCATCGTGCATGATCAAAATCCGATCGCAGCGTTCGGCCAAATTCATTTCGTGGGTAACCAGAACCAAAGTCGTTTGGCTTTGACTGTTTAGCGCAAAGAGCAAATCAACAATACGCTGACCTGTGTGTTCATCTAAATTACCCGTCGGCTCGTCGGCAAACAAAATATCTGGCTCAACGGCAAATGCTCTAGCTAAGGCCACTCGCTGCTGTTCACCACCAGACAGCACGCGCGGATAGTGGCCGCCGCGCTCAGCCAGGCCAACTTTGTCTAAATACTGCTTTGCCTCGCCGACTGGATCAGGGCGCCCGGCTAGCTCAAGTGGTAACATCACATTTTCAAGAGCTGTCATTCCAGGTAATAGTTGAAAGGATTGGAATACAAAACCAACATGGCGCGCTCGCAACGCTGCCCGCTGATCTTCATCCATCACACTAATATTTTCTCCGTGCAAATAAATATCACCGCTGCTGGCGTTATCGAGACCGGCAAGTAAGCCAAGCAAGGTCGACTTACCCGCACCAGAGGCACCAACAATGGCAACACTCTCACCCGCCTTGATTTCAAAGCTGATCCCTTTCAGTATGTCTAATTGCTGGCCGCCAGTGACAACCGTTTTACAGAGATTATTGACACGAATCATGATGAAATTTATTTCCCTAATATACTCACGCGGTATAAATCGACTGCTGCTGACCACTCTTCTTACTAGCCTAATTAGCTTAGTAATATGTGCACCGGCCGCCTATGCCGATGATACAAGCCAACATAAAATATTAATTCTTGGCGACAGTATTAGTGCCGCGTATGGCATCCGCCAGCAAGAAGGCTGGGTACAACTCTTGCAAAATGATTTAGAAGATAGCGTCACCATCATTAATGCTAGCGTTAGCGGTGAAACAACGGCTGGCGGATTACAGCGCTTGCCACCGCTACTTAAAGAGCACAAGCCCAGCATTGTCATCATTGAACTGGGTGGCAATGACGGCCTGCGCGGTTATCCTATCCTCAGCATACGTAAAAACTTACACGCATTGATCACCCAAAGCGCTAATACTGGTGCTCAAGTGCTACTACTGGGTATGAAAATTCCACCCAATTACGGCAAACGCTACACTGACGCTTTTGAACAAAATTATGTTCAACTCGCCGACAAACTTAAGGTGCCGCTGGTGCCCTTTATACTTGAGTCCATTGCAGGCCACCGCAAGCTAATGCAAAGCGACGGCATTCATCCGACAGCTGATGCTCAGGCCCTGATAGTACAGAACGTATTACCCTCACTGCGAGACATGCTGGATTAAGTTTTTGTAAGCCACCGATTCGCCAGTCATTAAAAGCGAGAATGCAATGCGCTCCGCAAAGGAAACAAGCTTACTCCAAACCGCAGATAAGGTGATTTTGTTTGATGGCGTATGCAAGCTTTGTCATGTTTGGAGCCGTTTTATCATTCGGTACGACAAAGCCAAGCAATTCAAACTCGCATCAGTACAATCCAGAGAAGGCGTAGTACTGATGGATCACTATCAGCTGCGAATCGATGAACCAGAGGGTGAGTACAAGACCATGTACTATCTGGACAGTGGCCAAATTTACCAAAAGAGTACGGCGTTCCTGCGTATTATGGCTACCATGCCCTACCCCTGGCGCCTACTTGTCATTTTCAAGTTAATCCCCCGTCCCGCGAGGGATTTTTGCTACGATTTCATTGCCTCAAATCGCTATACCATTTTTGGCAAATATTCGACCTGTACACTGCCGCACTCGGACCACGAAATGCGTTTCTTAAACATTGACCGTCAGTAAATTTATCTCCTGCAAGCGGCACCTTGCGACACGGCTCATACCAATTTTAGCGGATCCAATAATTCGCTAAGCTGTTCTCGGGTCAATTCAGTCATTTCTTCAGCCACGTCTATTATCGGACGCTTTTCTGCATAGGCTTTTTTTGCAATTTCAGCGGCGGCCAAGTAACCAATAACAGGGTTTAAAGCTGTCACTAATATCGGGTTCTTGGCAACGCTCTCAGCCAACACTTCATTGTTTACCTCGAAGCCTGAGATGGCCTGATCAGCCAAGGCCAGGCTGGAATTACTCATCAAATGAATACTCTGCAACAGGTTGTAGGCGATCAGCGGGAGCATCACGTTTAGCTGAAAATTACCTGACTGCGCGGCGATGGTGATGCAACTATCATTGCCAATCACCTGCGCACAGGCCATCGCCACCGCCTCGGGAATAACCGGATTGACCTTACCCGGCATAATACTGCTACCAGGCTGCAATGCACTTAAGCGAATTTCGGATAAACCTGCTAGTGGCCCGCTATTCATCCATCGCAGATCATTGCTTATCTTAAGCAGTGCGACCGCGAGCACCTTAAGCTGCCCAGACACTGCCACCGCGGTATCTTGCGAGGACAAGGCCTCAAACAAAGACGGATTAGGAGAAAATCCAATGCCGGTATCAATGCTTATAGCCGCACAAAATTTTTCCGCAAACAGATCCGGTGCATTTACACCAGTGCCGACGGCTGTGCCTCCCTGCGCGAGCTGGCTTAGGTATTTCAGCCCATCCTGCAGACGCTCCCTGGATTTGCGCACTTGCTCCGCCCACCCATTTAACTCTTGCCCCAACGCTAACGGCATGGCGTCCATTAAATGGGTACGTCCGGTCTTAATCACCGTGTCCAGACTGCGTGCCTTATCGCGAATCGCCAGCTCTAAATGCTCAAGGGCAGGCAGCAAGCGATCACGCATTGCCAGCGCCGCACTGATATGGATAGCGCTAGGAATCACATCATTACTGCTCTGACTCATATTAATATGGTCGTTTGCACTAATCGCCAAGCCACTTTGCTCGGCCGCCAAGGTTCCGAGAACCTCATTTACATTCATATTAGTGCTAGTACCCGACCCCGTCTGAAACACGTCTACGGAGAATTGATCGCTACACTCACCGGCTAACACCCTGTCTGCGGCATTGCTAATGGCTTGAAATATCGGCTCAGGCAATAATTCCTCTTCCCGGTTTACCATCGCCGCACAGCGCTTTATGCGGACTATTGCTGAAATAAAGTCACTGGGCAGGGTGAGATCGCTAATCGAAAAATTATTCAGCGCACGCTGGGTCTGGGCACCGTACTTCGCATTCTTCGGCACCTGTACGTCACCCATACTGTCGCGTTCAATCCGGTATTCGCTCATACTCGCTCCGTCCTATTCACTCTAAACACTGTCATTGTCACTCACTGATAGTGACAACTTTATATGCGTTCCGTTAGCAAAATCCTAGCGCTAAACAAGCGTGCAATTATTACCTTAGCGCACAAATGATGCCGAATCCTTCACAGAATATCGGCGCACTCGTGTTATCTCGTCTAAATGCTTAAAATAACGCCAATTTACAGGGGGACAATAATGACTGACTACCACAATGCCAGCACCGAACAATGGCTTCAATGGGACAAAGACCACATTTGGCATCCCTATTCATCGATGCTAAATCCCGCAAAAATGGTCCCGGTCGTTTCCGCAAAAGGGGTGCGACTGACACTCGCAAATGGCACAGAGCTGATTGACGGGATGTCTTCCTGGTGGTCCGCCATCCACGGCTACAATCATCCCAAACTCAATACGGCGGCAAATACGCAGCTCAATGATATGTCCCACGTTATGTTTGGTGGCATCACTCACCCTGCGGCAGCCGCGCTGGGAAAACGCTTGGTCGACATAACGCCCCAGCCATTAAGCAAAGTATTCATCTCAGACTCGGGTTCAGTAGCCGTTGAAGTCGCCATTAAAATGGCCCTGCAATACTGGTACTCCATTGGCAAACAACACAAAACCCGATTACTCGCTCTGCGCAGTGGCTATCATGGCGACACGTTCGGCGCGATGGCGACGTGTGACCCCGTCACCGGTATGCACCACTTATTTACGAAAGTGCTGCCACAGCACCTGTTTGTTGAATCACCGCGAACGGCTTTCGGTGAAACCGCCAACGAGGGCGACCTCGCTGAAATGACAGCCGTTCTAGCAGAACATCATCAAGAACTCGCCGCCGTCATTGTCGAACCGATAGTCCAAGGTGCTGGCGGTATGCGCTTTTACAGTGGCGACTATCTGAGACAACTCCGCGCACTCTGTGACGAATACGACGTCCTGCTAATACACGATGAAATTGCCACCGGCTTTGGTCGCACAGGAAAATTATTTGCCTGCGAACATGCGGGCATCAGCCCCGACATTATGTGCGTAGGTAAGGCCTTAACAGGTGGTTATCTCTCACTGGCCGCTACGCTTTGCAGTGATCGTATTGCAGAAGGTATCTGCAATGGCGAAGCGGGTGTCTTTATGCACGGCCCAACATTCATGGGGAATCCCCTCGCCTGCAGTATTGCCAATGCCAGCATTGATCTTTTACTAGCCGATGACTGGCAAACGAATATACAAAGAATTGAGCGTATACTCTCCGAGGAGCTCGCCAACGCCCTACCTTTGTCATCAGTGGCTGCAGTGCGATGCCTTGGCGCTATCGGTGTTATCGAGCTAAAAGAAGCGGTTGATATGACCAGCATTCAAGCTCGCTTCATCGAAAAAGGTATTTGGATGCGCCCCTTCGGTAAACTGGTTTACACCATGCCTCCGTATATTATTAGCGATCAAGATTTGACTTATCTCTGCAGACAAATTGTGGCTGCTGTGGCGGAAGAGGAATAGTAACCCATGCCAAAAGCGAGTTTTAAGGCACGGCTAAACGAGATTATTTTTGGCACTGAGCCAGGCGCGGGACGCAATTTCGATATATTCTTAATGGTCGTTATTTTAATCAGTGTCGCCGCACTGTTCGTCGACTCTATTTCCGAAATAAATCAAAAATACGGTGAATATTTATTTGCCGCTGAAGTTCTATTTACTCTGTTATTCACGCTGGAGTACGCAGCGCGGATTTATTGCTCGCCAAACCGCAAAGCCTATATCTTTAGCTTTTACGGTTTGGTGGATCTGTTGGCCACAATACCGACTTACCTCTCGTTTTTCATACCCGGCGCTCAACATCTATTGGTTATTCGAATATTTCGGGTCCTACGCGTGTTTCGGGTATTTAAGTTATTACACTATATTAGCGAAGCAAATGTCTTAATTCGTTCATTGAATTCATCTCGCCGAAAAATATCAGTATTTCTAATCTCAGTGCTGACGGTCATCGTGGTGTTTGGCTCCTTAATGTACCTTGTCGAAGGTCCTAAAAATGGTTTCACCAGTCTACCCCGAAGTATGTATTGGGCCATTGTCACCGTTACCACTGTCGGATACGGCGATATTTCGCCCCGCACCCCACTCGGTCAATTTATTGCCTCTATTGCAATGATTACCAGTTACGCAATCATTGCGATCCCAACCGGTATTCTCAGCGCCGAATTAATTCAAGAAAGCCAGCGCGCTATGAGCAGCCGGAAATGTGATAGCTGTCAAAAATTTGGTCACGAAAAGGAATCTAACTATTGCAAGCATTGCGGTGAAAAACTCACACCACCGTATGGATAATAAAAAAGGCCAGCCGCAAAGATGAGGGGAAAATCGCGACTGGCTGAGGGAACCGCCTCACCCCAACAAAGAGGGGGGAGAAATTCAAGATTGTGCTTCAGACAAAATCTGACTTATTAAACAGCGTGCTTAATAAGTCAGGCTTCTGTCTTAGACCGGCTAAAGTCCTAGACAAGCTGAAGTTTTAGAACAGAAACCGCGCACCGAGCTTAACGGTATCCATGTCGCCTTCCCAATTTGACGCGGGTGCCGGCAAAGTAGAGTCTTCTAAATCGATTTCATAGCGATCGTATTCCAATGCCACCACAAAATGCTCACTCACCTTAATATCTGCACCGACACCATAAAAGGGCTCGTCGCCATCGTAACTTTGCTTCAATCCTGCAACCCGAACATCCGCGTCCCAGAATAACTGACCGCCTTTAATGTAAATGCCAAGCTGCTCTGTGATGGGCAAACGACCGACGATCGCCAAGCCATAACCGTCAATATCCGCCTTGCCGACATCGCCACCGAAGGACCCGAAATCAATATAGCTCGCTTCCAAACCCAGAAACTGATTTAACTGAGCGCCCACTATCGCCTCTTTAAAATCATCATCCTCATCAAAGTCGCCACCACGATCTTTATAACCACCGTAGTTTGCACCGATATAAGCGTGTGGACCGGCTGTCGGGTTTGCAAAAACGGTAGACGCACCTGTGACACCAGAAAAAAGTACAGCTGCTACCATCAAATCCTTTGTATTTAATATTCGCATAATTCTTCCTCTGTAGGTCTTCAAAAAATAGCGCGGGCCAAAGGCCCGCTAAGATCACAAATTACTCTGCTTCTTCTTCATGATCCTGAATTGCTTGACGACGTGACATATACTCATCACGACTAACAGCGCCGTCAGCGTTACTGTCTACGACAGCGAAATGTTGGCTAAGTGCCTGCTCGGATTTCGCTTCCTTCTCATCTAGCGAACCATCACCATTTTGATCAAGTGCAGTAAAAATAGCGCTACTAGCATCATTACTACCTTGAACACCGCCTTGCATTTGGGTTTGCGTACCTAAACCCGAGCTACCCATACCTCCGTCTTGCCGGGTGTCTTGTTGTACATTGGTATTCACACCACCTTGTGAAGAGCCCACACCAGAATCTTCTACTGCGCCCGACAGTGGTGCCGCAATACAAAATGAACTAAATGCTACCCCGGCAAAAACTGCTGCTAATTTTTTCATCATAATTCTCCTTAACAAATACCAATCTGATATAAAAATCAGAACAAGTTGTGATTTAACTAAATTTAAATTTAACAACCTAGCAAATCGACATCCCAATACTTAACTATTAAAAACTGACTTCATGGTCTGTCAATCAGTTACAGAGCAACCCCCATGCCAAAATTATTTATACTTTAAATTCAACAACTTAAGATATTGACAAGAACTAAACATGAAAAGTGACGGTCAAACCGTTGGCATTCTGCAACACAAGATGATTATTATTTTTTTTACTCATAAATTTCAACAACTTAGATAGTCTGCTTTTAGAAACACACGATTTACAAACCAAGAAAAGGTGAACTTTATATTCCTTAGTAAAAATAGAAGCCTTACTCAGCAATGGATAGGTACAGCTCTCTTTTCCATGTTACCGCTCATTGTCGCGGTGACTTACGCTGTGTGGGAGATGAGCTCACAAGCTCGAGCGCAGCAGCGTTTAGTCATGCAGCAAGCTCAAATCTCACACTTGAGTGTTTCCGTTCAGGAGCTAAGTAAGGAAATTGAACGCGCCGCAAGGCAATTCCAGCTTCTCCAAGAATCGAGCTTTTTAGAAATTTTAAATATTAAACAGTCTCAGCTAGAAGAAAGTACCAAAAACATAAAATTGCAATTACCAGAGTTTAAAAATAACAAAACGATTAAAACCATATCCGAAACCAGCTCAGAGATAGGGAACGCAGCAAAGAATGCTGAAGGCGATCATGCAACGCGACTTGAATCACTATACAAGGAACTGAAAGACAATAGCGCGATGTTAAGCGAGCAACTAACGACTGCAATCCAAAGCGCATTGAGCAATTCCGAGAAAGAACTAAACAACGTGCTTTGGCGAGTTCTTGTAACCGGTTTACTGGCCCTGCCCGCTAGCCTCTTTCTACTAGGGGCAAGCTCTATGATCGTAAATAGATCAATTAGTAAATTATCACTCGCAATTCATCATCTTGGACAGCGCAAGTGGGATACAAAAATTAGTATTAAGGGCCCATCTGACTTGATCGAACTTGGCCATAGGCTTGAATGGATGCGCATCCAATTACTCACCACAGAGCAGCAGAAAGCACAATTTACACAACATATAACCCATGAGCTAAAAAGCCCTCTCGCTGCAATTATGGACGCACAATCGCTGCTAGCTGAGCAAATACCCGGTGCTATAAACGAGCAACAAATGGCAGTACTGGACATACTTCGAATACAGGCCAGAAATCTACAAGAGCTAATTCAGCAGTTATTAAATTTCAACGCGATCTCTCAAGGGGTCGACGCCCACAGCGAGCAAATCGATCTCAGTGCAATGTGCACAAAATTAATCGCTCGCTACCGAAGCTTCTTACCTGAATCTGATTTCAAATTTATATGCAGCAAGGAGCTTACGCCGGTAACCGGCAACACCCAATTAGTCGAAATGATTTTAAGCAACTTACTATCTAATGCCATCCATTTTAGTCCGGCCGGTGGCACTATTTCGGTCACATGGGGGTTCTGCGACATCGACAAATTCGGCATGCCTGATCTCAGCATTCAAAATGACGGGCAGCTCAGCCATTGGTGGCTAAAGGTATGCGACGACGGACCGGGAATAGATATCGATGAACAAGAGGCAATCTTCCGGCCTTTCTACCAGGGCAAAACCAAGCGGCAAGGCTCGCTAAAAGGCAGCGGCATTGGCCTTGCCATAGTAAAGGCCTGCGTAACACAAGCGCACGGCACCTTAACACTAAAATCAAAAAAGGATGAAGGTACAGAGTTCACGCTCTACTTCCCAAACATATGATGAAATATACAATGAAGCCGACATTAACAATCGCATTTTTTGCATTGATAAGTGCCTGCTCAACACCAAGCAACAATATTAATCAAAAAGAACCAACACCCTCAAAAACTCGGGTGATCAGTACGACTAGCGAAAAACTACAACGTAGCGCTAATATCGCGCCAGTCGTGGCACTCTTGGAAAAGCGTCTCGCCTGGTGCCTATTGCCCGAGAACGAGCGCACACAAATTGACAAGATCCTTGCCAGCCAAAGTAGTAATGACAGTATTCTTCAGCGAATTATATTAAGCAGCTGCGAACCGCAGCAGAATGCCGAAAAGAGTCAGGAGCTAATCCAATCCGTTAATAGTCAATTGTTAAGCGAAGCTGAGCACTCGCTGCTAATGCTGATAGATGCCGAGAATAAGACCACGCTCCAATTACAAAAAGATCGAGATGTATTCAAAGAAAAACTCCGTCAGACGATAGACGGAATCAGCGACATAGAAACACAGATCAATAACGATGCCACATCACCATCGGGGAGCCAGCAATGAAGACAGACGGTATAAAGGTATTACTCGTCGATGACGATCCGGGCGTTTTGCAATTACTCTCTATACGCTTGAACGCACTCGGTTTTAATGTCAGCTGCGCTGACGGCGGTGAGAGTGCTTTAAAAAAACTGAGGGCTGAACGTGCGAATATCGTTATTTCTGATTTGCGAATGGACGGCATGAATGGCATTGAGCTTTTTGAAAACATTCAACAACACTACCCCAGTATCCCCGTGATTGTATTGACAGCCCACGGTTCAATTAAAGAAGCCGTCAGCGCGACCCAAAAAGGTGTATTTAGCTTTCTGACCAAGCCAGTTGATAAGGATGAGTTGCTAAGCAGTATTCAACAAGCCTTGCGGCTTAGTGACAATGACACACCGCCAGATACAAGGACAAGCAAAATTATTACCTGCAGCGCAAATATGTTGCAACTCCTCGAACAGGCAAAGCTGCTTGCACAAAGTGATATCAACATTCTAATTCGCGGAGAAAGCGGCACCGGCAAGGAGCTTCTAGCAAGTACACTACAGGCATTTAGTCCGCGTGCGGACAAGCCATTTATCGCAATCAATTGCAGCGCGATTCCGGCAGACTTATTGGAGTCTGAACTATTTGGCCATGTAAAAGGCGCGTTTACCGGCGCCAGTCGCGACAATAAGGGACTATTTGCCAGTGCCGACGGTGGCACGGTGTTTCTTGACGAAATTGGCGATATGCCAGCACAACTTCAGGTCAAATTGCTTCGCGTTCTGCAGGAACAGAAAATAAGACCTGTGGGAAGTCATGACGATATCGCCATCAATGTTCGTGTTTTATCGGCGACGCATCAGAATCTTGAAACCGCGATAACTGATGGTAGGTTCAGAGAGGATTTGTACTACCGCCTCAATGTAGCATCTCTAAACCTACCTGCGCTGCGCGATCGGGTCGCTGACATTCAATTATTGGCAAAGCACTTTTTAAATTGCATTGCTCAGCGAAACGGCGGTGTGTGTAAAAAATTCTCGCCAGCTGCGCTAGAAGCGCTAATGGCATATCACTGGCCGGGAAATATTCGCCAGCTTAACAATGTCGTAGAACAAACCGCTGCATTGGCGCCCTCGCCTATTATTGGTGAAGCGCAAATACTTGCTACCCTGCCGCAAGTGAAAACCTCCCCAGTTGACAATCTTTCACTAACTGAGGCGCGCAAAAATTTTGAACGTGAATATTTACAGAAGCTACTATTTCAAACGAAGGGTAATGTTAGCGATGCAGCTAGACACGCCGGTCGCAACCGCTCGGACTTTCATAAACTGATAAAGAAACATCAGCTTGATCCCGATATTCAACGCGCAGCTAAAAGGGCCGGCAAGTAATAACAAGTGGACATTACCATGATCGAACAACTCACCTTTTCTGTCTCCCGCCAAGGCTTACATAGCATTACCACCACGGTGAACGAAACCATTTCACGTTTATTCAATAAGCAAAATGGCTTGTGCACCCTATTTATACAGCACACGTCGGCAAGCTTACTTATTCAAGAAAACTACGACGACAGTGCACGCAAAGATTTAGAGCACTGGTTAAACCGCCTCGTTCCAGAACACGATCCAATTTACACGCACACGCTAGAGGGCAGTGATGATATGCCTGCGCATATCAAGGCGTCGCTAACCGCGTCTTCACTATCAATTCCAATTATTAACGGCAAACTAGCATTGGGCAACTGGCAGGGAATTTACCTATGGGAACATCGCCATGCATCATCAAATCGCAATGTCATTCTGCATATTGGCAGTTAGCTAAAGATCCATTCAGTTAAGGTTAAGCTGCTGGCCTTAAACTCTGTCCGTGAGATATCAATTATGAACTAAGCGTCATCTTTGTGTTTCAAACGCTGTGGTATTCTCACCCAAATTTATTCGCAATTAACATAGTAGGGAAACGCGACATGATAAGTTTTAAAAACATTGTATTGAGTCTATCACTCGTTACTAGTACCGCCCTTTGCAATGCAATCGAGGTCGGTGGCACCTTGCCGGACTTCAGCGTACCGACAAAAGGTGAATTGATCATTGATGGTAGCAAAATACAACACAAGCCTTGGTCAACTCAGCAAATCACCGAAGGTACACCAGCGCTTATTTTCCATGTTGCCGCAAGAATGTCTTCCGACGCAATTATTGCTCCACTGAAAGAACGTCTAAATGCAAAAGACTATGAGCCAAGCAGTTTTCAAGCCATTAGCGTCATCAATCTAAATGATGCGCTATGGGGAACTGCTGGATTTGTCGGAAGTGAATTAGAGAAGAACAAACGCGAACACCCTACAGCCATACTTGTCGCCGACGATAAAGGCAGTGGCATTGCAGCTTGGGAACTACAAAAGGGAACCGTTGCTTTTATACTTGTAGATAGCAAAGGGGTAATTCGTTATCTAAAACAAGGCAAACTGACGCAGAGTGACATTGATACCATTATTACAATGCTGGACGAGGAAATAGCAAAGAGTAAAAGCTGATCCTCAGCGGGGCCGCGTCAAGCTAAAAGCAGCGGCGGCCCTCAACTAAACGCGCAAACTTGCGGAGCATAACCTTCACCCCAAGGTGCATAGCAGGACTGAATACGGGTAAAAAATACTTACTAAAGCCCTTTGGCTTCATTGCCATTGTCCAGCGCACGCGACAACACTGCTCACTTATCGCATCGACCTCGTAGCGCTCAGCAAATGACTCAATATTGTCCTTGCTGCCATGGGTAAAACAAAAAGCCATTTCCCGCCCACGCTCCCACGCGATAAACTCCTCGTAGCCGACAAGACCGCCAATCATGCTAACTGTGCGTGTTGTGCCAATACCAAAGGGCTTTGGCGCTGTCCATTCCACTTTTTGGATAGGCATAGCCCACCGCGGCCAATCATCGGCATTTTCGAATGATGCGAATACGTCAGCGGCACTGACTTTCACCTCGACCTCAGCTACATAACGAAAGGGGGCCGTATCAAAAAATGTCATGTCGACGGTTTTACAAGGGTACTTAACTACCACGCGAGCTCTCCAAAAGCGTTCTTTCACCGAATTGGGTGAAATGCCTATAGGCGGGAATCTAACACTGCCGGTAATTCTCAAACAAGGTAAGAACGTGAAAATGACAAAGTCTTCATCTAAGGTTCCACTGTAAATGCACGAAAACAACCCAATTCGGCCGGCATCGGACGTCCTCGACATTCTGTATCACGATGAACATATCGTCGCGATTAATAAGCCCAGTGGACTCTTGGTACACCGCAGCCCTATTGATCGTCACGAGACTCGATTTGCCATTCAAATACTCCGCGACCAGATTGGTCAGTACGTTTATCCAGCTCACCGCTTAGACAAACCAACATCTGGTGTCCTGCTATTCGGCCTTAGCGCGGAGGTGGCGAGAGATTTAGGTCAAATTTTCACGGAGCAACAGATTAAGAAGTCGTATATAGCTGTAGTCCGAGGTCACTGCCCCGACGCTGGTCATATCGATCACGCCTTGACTGAAGTGACTGATCAGCGCATCGCCAAGAGCAAAACAGCCGAAGCGCAAGCGGCTATCACCGACTTTCGCTTACTGGGCAAACACCAAATCGACGTTGAAATAGAAACCTATCCCCAATCACGATATTCGCTGGTGGAGTTGCAGCCCCATACTGGGCGTCGCCATCAATTGCGACGGCACCTCAAGCACATCTCACACCCGATTATTGGCGATGCTAAATATGGCCGCGGACGCCACAATCGGTATTTCGCCGAGCAGCTCGACTGCCCTCGCCTACTCCTTCACGCCGCGCAGCAATGCTTTCTGCACCCGGTTACGGGGCATCCAATCAAAATAAACGCAACCATTGACCACCACTTTTCTGGCTTAATCACCCGCTTTGGATGGCGGGACTCACTGCCAAAAGAGTGGCGCCAACAAAAGGTTACAAAATTATAACTTACATCTGCAATTAGCTAATCGTATGGTAGTGGCAATAACAATATATTCGTAATAAACCTCTCTGAGGTGCGACCAGTTACAGCGGAATAAAAACATGCTCACTCATTACGATTACATCATTGTCGGTGCGGGATCCGCCGGCTGCGCCTTGGCAAATCGCCTGTCTGCCAGCGGTGAGCACACCGTGTTGTTGTTGGAGGCTGGAGGAAAAGACAGTCATCCCATGGTGCATATCCCTCTCGGGTTCGCATTCACCATGAAGAATCCCGAGTTTAGCTGGTGCTACCAAAGCGAACCCGAACCCCATATGAATAATCGACGAATAGATCAGCCCAGAGGAAAGCTCCTGGGCGGCTCCAGTTCAATCAACGGTATGGTTTACATCCGTGGCCAGCGAGAGGACTACGATCACTGGGCGGAACTAGGCAACAAAAATTGGAGCTACGACGATCTGCTACCAATATTTAAACGCTGCGAGCACAACACCGACGGCGCCAGCAAATTCCACGGCAGCGACGGCAAGCTGTGGGTAGATAACGTTGGCGACAAATACGCCCTTGCCGACATGTATATACAGGCCGCTACTGAATCAGGCATACCTGCAAACGACGATTTTAACGGTGAAAATCAAGAAGGCGCCGGCTTTTACCAAGTGAATATCCGCAATGGTTTGCGCCAAAGTACCGCGAAAACATACTTAAAACCCGCAATGGAACGCGAGAATCTGACCGTCATCACGGGAGCCTTAGCGAGCCGTATTACATTTAAAAACAGGCAGGCAAACGGACTGCAGTATACCCATAACGGCAAGTCGCAATACGTTCGTTGCCACCGCGAGATCATTCTGTGCGGAGGCACCGTCAATTCACCGCAGTTGTTAGAACTCTCAGGTGTCGGCAACCCGGCAATTCTGCAGCAACACGGCATCAAGGTTCACACTGCGCTTAATGGCGTCGGTGAAAATTTACAAGACCACCTCACCGTGAACACGCAGCGCTCCTTCATGGGATTAAAGACCTTTTATGAAGACTCTCGCCCCCTAGCAATGCTGATCACGTTTGCCAAACTCGCCTTTCAACGCAAAGGGATGCTGGTGCACCCCGCCTCGCAGGTTGGGGTTTTCTTTAAAACAGATAGCGCTGAATCACGGCCTGATGCACAAATTCACTTCACCCCAGCTGCAGGCACCCAGGATGAAAATGGTCGAATGATAACAGTGCCTGGCACCACTGCGACGGTGTGCTATCTTCGCCCTAAAAGTCGCGGCAGCGTACATATTCGCAGCAATAACCCCAATGATGCCCCAGCACTGCTTCACAATTACTTGGCTGACGAACACGACCGTAAAAAAATGATTGCAGCGGTACGCAAGACCCGCGCTATTTTCGAAGCCCCCGTCTTTAACGAACACCGCCGTGAAGAACTCGTTCCTGGACCGGAAGTACAGAGCGACGAGGAAATTCTCGAATTTATACGCAATACTGGAGAATCGGTTTATCACCCAGTCGGTACCTGCAAAATGGGGAACGACCCGATGGCTGTCGTCGACGACAAACTTAAAGTACATGGAATAGATGGCCTTCGGGTAGCCGACGCCTCAATAATGCCAACGATACCGTCCGGCAATACCAATGCGACAGCCGTTCTTATTGGAGAGCGCTGCGCAGACTTTATTTTGGGTGAAAACGGCGCCGCTTAATGAGGCGCTATTAGTTTTGACGGTAGGGAATTTGGCAGTATTCGATACCATTTGCAGGTCGAATACCGTGTTTGGCAAGACACATTTTCATTGAGTTCATCGACAAGCTGATATTGGGAGTGGGCCCTAAATACACATGATCTAAATCCACTGCGTCATTGTCGTCAGCCACTAAAGAAAAACTAATATAAGGCACCAACATGCTGCGGCCTTCGCGGAAATTCACCGCCGCCTGGCGGTAGTCTGACACCACAGGCGACACCAGGCGCCACTCTTGCTCTTCTTCAAAAGAGGGATGCTTCAGAATCGCCGCCAAGCGCAGCAAATCGCTTTCCAGATGTTCAAACAACTGGTGATAAACCTCTCGCTCAACGCCATCTTCAATACCTTCTGCCAACACTTCCACCGCGTCAACGACCTGAGCAATCAACGCCTGCTGCTCCAATCGATCGTATATGCAGCGCCCCATACGAAAATGTTGTTTTGCCGCGCAACTTGCTACCGTCGCAGGATTAAATCCCAAACTGGCCCCTTTGCCGACAGCGCTGTATCCGCGCCACTGACTTAACAAATTGCCGTTTGAGCGGAAGGATGCGCCGAATAAGATGTGGCCATTGGTTATCCGGTGCTTAACCCAATCGAGAAAGCTCGTTAATAAATGGGGTCGCCGATGACTTGCATCGATTCGACTAGCCACTTCATTAGCAACCAGGTCTGCAGTATGACGCAGCTCGGCAGAGTCATTCATATAGCGAATATCGCTAGCCCACAAACTTTGACTGCCGATGATACCCAGCACGCCACTCAATGAGGTGTAATGGTATAGCGTTTCTTGTGGCGGCTCGGAAAACAAAGTTTCGGTGATCGTACTTATCATATTAGCTCCTCGCCTCGACATTCGCCTTTTTTACCACAGCAAGATGACACCCACTCTTAAGCACCGATAATAAAAGTCGATTACGCCGCCCCGTCTGCCCGTAAAAACTCATTAACTAAGCCATTGAATATAAGCGGATACTCGGCGTGCAGCCAATGACCGGCATTGGCGATGGTTTCAAAGTACATATTCGGAAATTGACGCATCATTGGCGCACGATTTTCGTCACGTATGTAACCAGACAGCTCACCGCGAATAAACAAGGTTGGCCCGTCAAAAGGTTCGGCTGAGGGTGCGTCGCGCAAATTATCGTACAGCTCCGCGATAACAGGTAAATTCATCCGCCACGCCCAACCGTCTTTACCGTCGCGCATTAAGTTTTTGAGTAAGAATTGACGTATCGCGACTTCTGGCACCGACTTCGTCAACAGCTGATCAGCCTGCTCACGATTTTTAAGTGACCGCAATTCCAGAGCTAGCAAGCTAGTAATAATTGCATCGTGCCCACGTCCGTAGCGCACCGGTGCGATATCAGCAACAATGAGACGCTTCACGCGTTCCGGATGAGTTATTGCCACTTGCATTGCAACTTTGCCGCCGAGGGAATGCCCCAGAAAGTGCGCACGCGGTATCTCAAGCACATCCATTGCAGCAATAACGTCTTCCGCCATCACCGGAATATCCATTTGATCGCTGTGGGCAGATTTACCATGGTTGCGCAGATCCATGCGAACAACCGTAAAATGACTTTCAAGGCTGCGAGCAACAGACATTAAATTACTCGCTGAGCCAAACAAACCGTGTAGCAAAACAACGCTAACTGGCCCACTTCCACTCACTTCGGTATGTAACTGCACTGCTCTGGGCATATGTTCGCTTCTCATCGTCTTTCGCCATTGCTAGAATGCGCAGGCATTTTTAATAAAAAAGGGCTTATTGTGCGACTATATCTACTTATCTTGACGCTTATCGGCGCGGTTATGGCCACAGGCTGTAGTTCAACTGATTTTAATCCTACCGCCTACGACTATTTTATCAGTCGTGAAGACATTCAACAAAAACCACTTAAGAAAGTCATTCTTGCAACAGTAAACATCAGCGGGGAACCGACCCGTTCAGTGTTGCGTGACAGTGTCGACAAGGTAGATGGACTAGTCGAAGACTACCTAAAAGCGAATGGCATGACACTTGCCCCTAGTCACCTGTTCGACAACGCATGGCAGCAGGCCTTGCTAAGCTACGGAAACTTTTACGACCCAACCACCGGTAAAGTAGACACCGCCGGTTGGCAACGGGTAATGGCTGCAACGCTAGAGAGCCTGCAATCCCAAAAAGACATTGATGCCGTGATATTTACCGACCTTATTGAGCACGACGTGCAACACAGTCCAGGCATGAAGCATTATGCACGTTGGTACGGCGTAACACGGGAGCCGGCTACCGAAGGAGCCACATCCAGTGTTCCGACAGACTTCAATTGGACTCAGGTAATTAAGGGCGCATCCTTGGTTGTGACGATTTACACCACCGAAGGCAAACCTTTATTTTCCAGCCGCGGCGGCATAGATACCCTGCACGGCATCGACTCCCGCAAATCTGACAAGGGATTTGTGCGACGCAAAAAAATTCTCAGTCGCAGCAACAATATCGACGAAGGCATAGAACTGGCCTTCCACCCGCTCATTCAAATGAAAAATTACCCCGGCAAGCCACCTGTGGCGAAGAAAGCGAATGATGTCGACGCGACACAGAAGCCGTAATACCTTTCAACCACTCTAATAAATGCTGCGAAACGTGGCCTCAAACAAACTGAGGCCACGATCAATCATCCAGAACACCGCCACCGACCCCATCACGTATATTGTTGCCGTCTGAGCGCCAGACAATAGCGCCACACGCCGCAAAGGCATAGTAGCTACAGTCCGCCGAACAGCGAGTAAGAGCGCCGCAACCATGGCGATAAAAAAGATCTGACCCAGCTCAATACCAATATTAAAGCCCAGCAATGCCGGCAATATATCGGCGCTAGACACAGTGAGTTCGTCTAGGACCGACGCAAACCCCAATCCATGCAACAAGCCAAAAGCGCCGACCAAAACGATAAACCACTTACCACCTAGCTTAGTATCGCTAGCAGCCACCGATTTACCGGCGTACAGCGCCATCACTAAAACACTGGCCGCAATAAGCCACTCGGTTAAGTTTGGCCAATGGGGGATTAAACCAATACTAACCAAAAACAAGGTGATGCTATGGCCCACCGTAAAAGCGCTGATCCAGGCCAAAAGTTGATAACGGTTGCTAGCTATTAACAGCAAACCCAACACGAATAGCAGATGATCAAGCCCAATAAGAATATGTTTAAAACCTAAGCTGGTGAACTGAAATATTGCCGACCCGCCACTGCCCTGCATAGCGGGTGAAAAGCGATCCTCATCAGAGCTAAGCAAGGCTTGCTGCTCGTCTCCACCGATACCATACCAACGCAATAAAGCCGCCGAGCGGGATGCAGTAAGCCCTTCGATTGCAAACTCGAGTGATGCAGTCGACTTATGGCATAACAATGAATACCGCTGTTCAATTGCACCTTCACTCACAGCCTGATCCTGACGGTCGATAACTTGACAAGACTCAGGTAAAACTACCGTCGGCACCTTAGCGGCCAACACCGGCGTTTTCCACCAAAGGCCTATCAATCCGCCAGGCAGCTCCCTCAACTCAAGAAGCGATGGCACCAACTTGTGGGCATTCACATTGTTCATCAGGCATAGAAGTACGAAAAGCACACTAAATCTTCGCATGACAATCCACCTTGTAGTTGTCACGCAATTCCTCGACGTAGACATTCCAAGCCTGCGCTTGACGTTCTCGCCGCCATATTTCCTCGAGCTCAGGTACTAACTCATTTAAAGGCAAGCGGTAAGCTTTATTCCTATTGTTAATGCGAACCAAGTGAAATCCGTAGGCCGATTGCAGCGGGCCAAACCACGAACCAATCGGCGTCGCCGAACTGGCCAGCGCGAGACTAAAATCCTCACCAAATTTTGAGGTAATAGCCACACGGTTTAGATTTGAGAAATGATTCCCATCTAAAAACACATCGCCGCGCCGACTATCTTGTGTGTTCTCACGCAACATCTGCTCAGCGCGTACGCGCGCGTTGCTGCGACTAGAATCAAAGTAGACATGCTCAAAACTTAGCCGCAGAGGAACCATCCCAAGATCTGGCCTCTGGGTATAAATCGTATCCAGCTCTTCGTTTGACGGTGAAAGTCCCTGTAAATTAAGCGCACTTTCATGCTGCATAAGCTGTATCAATCTGCGACGCACGACTTCATCGCCAGCCGCGACATCCATAGCCAACACTGCATCAATTTTGTCTTGGCTATCACCTTTAATACCCAGGAAATCCGCATCCCGCAGCAGCCTTTGAATAATAACTTGGTCAGATTTATGCAAGCCCTGCAACATTGCCTCGCGTACCAGCATTTGCTCATCTAAGGCGACATTTACTAATTGCGACAATTCATTCGCGCTTGGCGCGCGACCAGCAACCTGAGCCCAATCAGCTGCTAATACCGTCCTCTGCGACGGCGTCAGACACGTCAATACGCGTTGGTTTTGACGCTCAACATGGCCATTAACGACATACAAAACGAAACCAATAATAATAAAATGCAGCAGCCGTGACCGTACTAGCTGCCTCAAGGTTGGGCCTCGGCCGTGACATTCTCATTTTTTACACCGGCCTTAGTAACCTCCTCGCTCATGTCTTCACTCGGCGAATACCAAATTGGCGATGACCACGCCCTCTCCTGAATAACAGGCCGATGCGCCGCCGAACAGCACTGCTCATATCCCGGCTTTATCGTGTCGGGATTTTCACAATCAATTTTTGCCGCAATACATATTTGCTGGCTCCAGCGACATGTAGGGTTCTCTAGCACTCTCGCGTAGTAGTAAGCATTTTCTGTTGGATCAAACTGAGGGTCTTGCCAGCGACCACAAAGCTGGGGATGCCCGCTACCTTGCGTTTCGCAACTTTGTAAATCCACACCGGCGCTACTGTCGGTATCACCAGCAATATCGATCACAACTTCGTCACGTTGACCTTCTTTGCCGACGCTGCCCTTTATAATTTGAATTCGCTGCAACGGCGTACCAGTGCGACCTGCATCCATTTTTGCAAAGACCGTAAACACCGGCGCTTCAGCGGTTTCGTCCAAAAGTAAATCACCGCCCATTGCAACACCGTGATCATAGCCCTGAGCGACATAATCACTGCGCTCGCAGATATCGTCTGGCAGTGACGCGTCACCGCCAAAAAACCGCAAGCTAATCCGCGGACCGCTGGTCCCATACGTCTCCCTGCGCTGCATGGCCTCAAATAACGACGAGCGACTATTTTCTTCTGCCCACACCGCCGCGAGACCACCTGGATTAAATTCTAAATCGTCGGGCAAGCCTTCTGGCACCGTATCGCCAACGGGCACACCGGCACCGCCATGGCCCAAAAAGCCCTTTTCAGCAACCGCGCCAGGCGCGCCAATATGCGTATCCGAACTGGCAATAAACCCCAGCTTAAATGGGTTTACTCCCAAACGCTGCTCTTGCTCAAGCCCATCGCGCAGTACATCGCGAATGAAGCCCCCATTTGGCTGCGGCGCCTTGCTCACGAACGGCAGAATTTTACCTATAAATTTATCGGAAAAGCTGCTGTAGGGTAGTTGCTCAAAAGCGCAAAGTTCATCAGCACTGTTCAAGGGGTCGTAATAACATTCCGAGCTACCCTTGTGCTGCATTACTTCAACCAAGCGCTCCAAACGCGCCCGCTGCTTTGCATCGGCAACGGAAATTGGCTTACCGTCATCGCGAGCCAAACTAAACATATAGCCATCGCTCAGGTTTGAGTTGTGCGGAATAACGAGTACCTCACAGCCTGTTCCGGCATTGACACATTCACGGTCAAGCGCATCCCACAACAACGGTGCCGATGGCGTATCAACAAAGCTTAGGGGCAACGCGGGGACCTGCTTATTTTTAAAGAGAATATTGCGATGTAAATTTGCAAGATTTGCCGAAGCACCGGTCCATTCATAGGCGACGAAGCTGGTAAATTCACAATTCTCGCTTCTATCATATGCATCTTCAGCGGCTTGCTGAATCTCCTGCCAAGGCCTCAGCCCCGCATCTCGACATAAGTCACCATTCTCCCCACACATACCAAGGCGTTTACCGCGAGAAGACTGGGTATTAAAAAGGAAAAAGGCTAGCCGAGGAGCCTCTCGATAAATTTTGCATTGCCAACTGCTGTAAGCCTCAAAGCTGGGAACCTGACAAATTTCAACTTCACCAAATAACTCTGCGTGATCGGTGACGACGGCGAAATCCAAAGGTCGGTCCAAACGCAAATGACGCAGCGCTTTGCCGTCCGCAGTCCACGGTTGCACTCCGATCTCTGCTCCGCGAGCAAAGCGATAGGCATCAGCTGGTGATGTGCGGGTACCTTGCGTGCCGGCATCTAATGAATATTTGGTATGGACATGGGTGTCACCAAAAAAAACCTGACGCTGAGGATCGCGATTCAAGCAGGGTTGGCGAACTTCGCCACGGTTAAGATCACTACCAGATATTTTCACAGATGAAGAGTCCTCAGCCTGCGCAAGCACTACACCGAAAACGCCAACAAGGAGAAGACAAACTCTCATAAAAACCGCTATTTCAAGCGAGGCAAAAATTGGCATCAGCTACCCTTCCCTGTTGTATAATATCATTTTTATAGCAACACTATTATTATGTAGAAACACCGTATTTACAATACGGCCATTATTAAGGAATCGTTCAGGCAAGCTATGTGACTATGACCCTGTATTCATTCACAGGAGCGTCATTATGAAACTGACTAAAGCCTTAATTCTTATTGCTAGTTTAGGCCTCGCAGCAAATAGTGCTTTCGCTGATCATCGCAGTGGCGCCCACGTTGACGCACGCTATCAGTATCACGGCAAAGCACCACATCACGGCCACATCAAACACTACAAAAAATACGGCTATCATCACGGCGATAGATACTACAATGACCGTCATCACTACTACCACGGCAGACACTACAACAAGCATTACTATTCACGACACGTGCATAGCAGGCATTGTGGCCACCACTATGAGCCCGCGTTCAATACGCGAGTGAAAGTATTTTTTGGCTTATAAGGGCAACATAGATAAGGCGGAACGTTGGTTTCGCCTTATCTCTATTTATTCGCCAAAAAACGCTTTTTTAGCGTCATACCAGCCTTGGAGCTCGGGGCAATTTTCCGGAATTTTACGCCGTACCCAGCCACAAAAGCCCAGCACAACATAGAGATCAATATCGGCCTGGGTTAATGAATCACCCACCAAATAATTTCGATTACTTACTTCATCATTCATTGCCTCAAAGAAGGCTGAAATACGCAGATTTCCACGCTCAACCAGCTCAACAATTTGAGGTATTTTTAAAGGCCCAGGTAGAGCACTATCTTTAAAGGCATCACCTTTATTTCTCAGTACTTCTGCTACAGCGGAAAAACCTTCAAAAAAGATGCGGTGGCACCACCCAATAACGTGTGCTCGCTCTAAACTCGATTGACCAAACACAGAGGCTCCAGGATAGACCTCATCCAAATACAGGCAAATCGCGATAGTGTCGGATATGATCGCGCCATCGTCAAAAACCAAGCTAGGCAAAGTTAAACGTGGATTTACCGCACTAAACTCCGGGGAAAACTGCTCCTTCGCCGCCAAATCAATCTCTTGGGTCTCTAATTCGATACCCTTGTATTTCATCATTAAACCCACTCGGCGCGGATTTGGTGCTAAAGCATAGGTATATAGTTTCACCGACTTCTCCTAAATATTATTAAAATGCACATGGGGTGTATATGGTTCAGCTTTAGTTAAGCCAAAGGGCTCTATGCTGGATACTACCAATAGTTCTCGAGTATATGCCATGTTCAAGCATACCGTTATCCCGCTGATTCTCGTCTGCTCCACCTCGGTTTTAGCTGATCACCGCAGAGACAGTGTACGACATACACAGTATGCACAAGTTACCCATGTGCAAGCGATCTACGAACGGATCTCATACACCAGACCGACGGAACAATGCTGGCGCGAAGAAGCCGTCGTCCACGACCGCAGCAGCTCTGCACCGATCTTTGGCGCCATCATCGGTGGTGCACTCGGCAATGAGCTTGGGCATCATAAAAGTAACAAGCGGGTTGGCACCGTCGTCGGCGCGGTTCTTGGCGCAACAGTCGCAGCAGACATCTCTAGAGGCCGCGGTAACAGTCACTACGAAACCATCGATCGCTGTGAAACACAGCATCACCAAGAGTGGCGAGAAGAAGTTGTTGGCTATGATGTAAGCTATCGCTACCAAGGCGAGATTTATCACACCCGCTTGCCCTATAATCCGGGTAGGGAGATCGAAATCGAGGTGAACATCACACCCCGTGGTTAATGTAGATGTTTGGGAGTTCTATGAACCTTACTTCGCAACGTAAACTACCAATGCGAATATCCATTTTTCTCATTGCAGCCGTAATCGCGGTGCACAGCAATGCCAATCCGCTCGGTAACTTAGGTGGTCGCTTAGGTCTGCCCGACCGGGGCAAAGTTGAGCGCTTGGATGATCGCGGCCGCAGCAGGCTAAGCGTGAATGAGGCAATTTCAATTGCCGAGCGACGCTATGGTGGCCGCGCCGTCGGAGCCAAAAAAATTAACAGCGGTAACGGTACGGCCTACAGTGTTCGCATACTGCAGGATAACGGCAAGATTAAAAATGTCATTATTAATGATTGAGCGAATTGAACCATGCGTATTCTGCTAGTCGAAGATGAAAGTTTACTGCTCGAGCAACTACACCGTAATTTTGAGCGTGCAGGCTATGCCTGTGATACGGCGGCAGATGGCAACGAGGGTTTATTTCTCGGCCAAGAAAACCCCTACGACCTAGCGGTGGTAGACCTAGGCCTTCCCGGCATTGATGGCATAAGTATTATTAAGCAGTGGCGCAAAGAGGGTCGCAAATTCCCGGTTTTAATCCTCACCGCCAGAGATCGCTGGCAAGACAAGGTCGAGGGTCTAGAAGCTGGAGCCGATGACTACGTGGCGAAACCGTTCCAAATAGAAGAAGTGATGGCCAGAGCCAATGCCCTGATCCGTCGCTCCGCAGGTTTTGCCAGCCCACAATTGCAATTTGGTTGCATCACCATCGATACCGGTGCAAAGCGTGCGCTGCTAAACAATACCGCCGTCGAACTAACGGCGTACGAGTACAATGCCCTTGAATATCTTGCAATGCGCAGCGGGCAAGTCGTTTCAAAAACCGATTTAACAGAACACTTATACGATCAGGATTTTGATCGCGACAGCAATGTGATCGAAGTATTTATTGCGCGCTTGCGGAAAAAAATTGACCCGGATAACGCGCTTAAGCCCATTTCGACCCTGCGCGGTCGCGGCTATCGCTTTGAGCTAAGTGAAACCCAGCACTAAATGTGGGAGCGGCGCGGCAAGTCAATTACCAGGCGACTAATTGTTGCCAGCCTTAGCCTCATGGCACTGCTGTTGGGAGCAACTGGTATCGCAATAGATCGCGCGCATACCGTGAGCTTAATCAGCGCCGAACAAGATCAACTCAGACTCCAATTCTTCGGTCTACTCGGCGCAATCGAGTGGCAAGACGGCACCATTGATATGGGTGACCGATTGAAAGACCCAAGATTTTGGCAGTTTCGCTCCGGCCTCTATGCGCAAATTCGACTTCGCAATGGCACGCCACTATGGCAGTCAGTATCCAGCGAAACAATTCCCCTACCAGCGCCCGAAAGCACACCACGTAGCGGTCAGGAATTATTTAGTGAGGCCCGCGTAGACAAGGAACCCTTCTTTGTATTTCAGTACCACGCTATTTGGGAGACCGAAGATGATCGCGAAGTCCCCTTACTTTTTTCACTCTACTCAAGCCAAAGCCCACTCATTAACGAGCGTAGAAAATTCCAACATCAATTAAGTCTATGGCTCGGCTTAGTACTGACAATATCCCTGATAGTCACTGCGCTCATTTTATACTGGGGACTGCGGCCACTGCGCGAATTAGCAATTGATCTAAAATTATTAGAGCGTGGCGACTCCACAAAACTCCGACCAAACTATCCTCGCGAACTACAGGGCATTACCCATAACTTAAACCAATTGCTCGACAAAGAAAGAAAGCAGCGAGAGCGCTATAGAAATACCCTTGCAGATCTTGCCCACAGCCTTAAAACACCGCTTGCCATACTAAAAGGCAGTGGCGCAAAAGACCCCGCCACAGGGGAACAAATCGACCGCATGGACAATATTATCAATTACCAACTCAAACGTGCGGTAAGCAGTGGTAAACAAAACCTAAGCAGACGCATACACCTGCGTCCACTAATTGAACGCCTGTGTAATACACTGGCTAAAGTTCATCGGGATAAATCGCCACAATTTGAAATAACGTTAGACCCGTCGTTGGTAATCGCTGTTGACGAACAAGACGCAATGGAAATGTTCGGCAACCTTCTCGACAATGCGAGCAAAGCCTGCACTGCTGCAATCGCCATACATTCCCATACCATCGACGGGCACACAGTAATCTGTATTGACGACGACGGTCCGGGTATCTCTAAGGAATATCGGGAGGAATTATTGCAACGAGGCAGCCGCGGCGACCAATACGGGCAAGGCCAAGGTCTCGGGCTAGCGATTGTTAGCGATATTATTCAGAGTTACGACGGCGAGATCAGCTTCAAAGATTCGCGGCTTGGTGGCGTCTGCGCAGAAATCAAATTGCCTCGATAAACATTCGCAAAATCATGTGCAAAAAAAGCCAGAGCATAGCTCTGGCATTTTTTTGCCGAGTAAAGAATTTACAGTGGAATAATCGCTAAAATATCGACAGGTAAAGCATCTAAACCGGGTATGCTTCCATTGCCGACCACACCGAGAATATCAATTGGAATGATATCTAAACCGGGCAAGCCGCCGGCTCCACCCAACAAACTCAGTGGATCAATGGGTAAGGCGCCCAAAGACGGTAAACTAGGTAAGCCACCTGCTCCACCAAGAAGTGCAAGTGGATTAACAGGCAATGCGTCTAATCCAGGTAATCCACCACCAAGCAATGTTGTCGGATTAATCGGCAGAGCGTCTAAGCCGGGTAAGCCGCCACCCAAAACTGGCAAGTCGCCAAGCAACGATAAAGGATCTACCGGTAGCGAACCCAGCCCCGGCAACCCACCAGCACCACCGGTCAAGCCACCAAGCTGATTATCGACTTGAGTTAAAATCCCAATGACTGGCGCCAAAGGGCCGGCCAAGCTAAAAGACGAAATTGACGCTAAGGCTACTGCTGCTGCAAGTTTTTTAGTATTGGTCATTATTATTTCCCTACATTGTCATACTACGAATTAAGCTTGAAGTTAACACAACCACTAAGCTCTTCTGTTGTAACCACGCAATCATCGTACGTAATAACACCTATAGTAAGTCGTGACGGACATCACAAATTTTTTGCGCTTTGATGGTTAAAACACCCCCTATTTCACACTGGGTCAAATTTGCCAAATTGGAGCGCGACACCGCCAATGTCACAACACCGCCGAGATAATCATCACTATCTGCTACAATAGGCCCGGTGGCGCGCCGTAAAGTGCCACTCTTTTTCATAGCGACCAGAATAACTGCAACCCTATTTCACGCAGGAGACCAAAATAGCCATGTTTAGTATATCGCCGTCAGTGTCGATCCCCGACGACGAAATCGAACTGAGCGCCATTCGCGCGCAGGGTTCGGGTGGTCAAAACGTAAACAAAGTGTCGTCGGCAATCCATTTACGCTTTGACATCAACGCCTCGTCGCTACCGGAGTTTCACAAGCAGAAACTACTGGCAAAAAGCGACCAACGAATAAGCAAAGACGGCATTATCATCATCAAAGCACAGCAATTTCGGACTCAAGAAAAAAACCGTGACGACGCCCTATCTAGATTACGGGACCTTATTAAAGATGCCATTAAAACCCTGCCACCGCGACGCGCGACCAAACCAACAAAGGGCTCGCAAAAACGGCGCATGGACAGTAAATCCCAACGCGGAAAAATCAAAGCACTGCGGGGCCGCATAGACGACTAGCCCGCATTATTAAGCACCCCTCGGTTTTATCGTATAGCGCCCCTCAAGAATAACTTCCAGAATAGCAACAAGCTTACTCCGCAAAAAAAACAAGGCGCTGCTATGTACCTAGATGAAGACATAAAAAACTTCATGGAAACGCTGGTCGAAGAAGAGTTTTCAGCACAAAGCCTCAACAAGGCTTACGACCACGAATATCTCCAAGACCTATTTTGCATAACATTGAATCAACTAAAGCCCCACTACGTGCGCAACACCATAGACGTAAGAATTAACATCACGTCAACGGAGCGCAGTGATATATCAAAGAAAATAGCGATCGCTATTAATGAAGGGCATAGAATCTTGAATTCTGGCAGACGCTCGGCAGAGCGCGACTAGTTACAAAGGGAATTTGAAAAGCGTCGACATCGGCTGACACCCTCAATAGCTGAATGCTGCAGCTATTCAGTTAGTACGCGATTAAGCGATTTGCTGCGAATTCTCACACATCGCAGAACAGAGTATTGTGTCTGCATCCATCAGCACGAACATCAGCTGGATTTTGTGATTAACAGTATCAATCATACAAAGACAAACGCGATACACCTCGCAGAATAATGGCAACGGCGCGCATACGCAAAGCCTTTTGCAGGAGTTCTGTACAGCAAGCCACTCCCATACCACCTCGACTTAACAGTGACGACTAAACACAACGACCGTTGCACTGTCTACCGGATGTACTAGAAGGATCGCTGGGACTATAAATAGCCCCACCCGCATCGACACAGCCACGGAATTGATCTCGCTCGTCGAAAGTTAGGGACTTACTGACCGTTCTATATTCAGTCATTAATGGACCTACAGCACTCACGGTCTGCGCGCACATCCATTGCGAGGCGACATTGGATAAATCACTTTAGGCGCCTACTAGCCACCCCCACATCGGCATGCGCACCAATAAAGTAATACTAGATACGATTTGAAACTGAATCAAGCAATCGCCTGTCTGCATTCGGGAACGACTTCTCCAGCCTGTTATGCGTACAACCGCGTGGCACCTCGTTTAGCGTTTTTACTGGGCGATACTTTTTACTTATTCGGATTATCTAGAGATTCTTGCGTCTTATAATCCAAATGCGCCTCAGCACTACACCAAAAATCAGGTGAAACAGACCACCCCCGCTCTTTTATTTTTCTTAAATTTTCTTCAGCGACATACTTTAATCGGCTAAAAATATACCCATCACAAACACGAAGACCCGAATTTTCATCCACCCTTACCCAAGACAGCCTAAGAGACTGATCATCTAAAATACTAATAAATATATTTCCCTTATAATCTTTATCCAGAGATTCCTTTAGGTATATTTTTTCTTCTATGTAGTTTTCATCGACATCGTATTTCCAACCCACCACCAAATATTCCGGCAATCGCTTAAAGTCAAATACATTGATTCTTCCTCCCGAGCCTTTCTTAAATGGCATAACTTTTAACGACGAACCGTAAACATATTTATTCTCATCCGTTTTAATCCACGGATTAAACAGTGTTTTTTCGGTATCATTATGTAGCGAAAATCCAATGGACTGATAAGCGAATGAACCACAACCATTGAGACCCCATGCGATCACCAACAACAGAATTAATCTCATTTTTTTCGCCTGATTACAACATTGACCAAACATTTTCATTCAACCATTGGTTATATTCATTCATATCAACCGTGCCCCTGACACTACCATCGGGATTTTCGTTAATCAGGTATTCCAAATTTGGAAATTGGGGCGCTGTTTTTCGCTAATCTGCGGGACAGATTGACTCCCAATAAACACATTGAGCCTTCTCGCGGCCGGTCACACTGCCTAACAGAGGAGCTAAAGATGGTCATTGGGACGATAGAAAATCGTTCAATCTCAATAACTGCGTGGCGAATTTCGCCGATAAACCCGTAGCTTCGAATCCGAGCGCACTACAAATACAAGTAAATATTGCAACGAAAATCTGCCTCAGTGGCAGTATCCAGATACTTTGGCGTGCGATATTTTTCAACCAATCCAGACTGTATATCTCGCTCCTTACCTTCTCTATATGTGTTCAGTTTTTGCATATTTTTTTTAACTCTTTTTTTTGCCTCATCATCATAGTAATGATCAAAAATATATCCCCCACAATCTTTAGACCCTATACCAGAGGCGTGCTTACGCTTCATTACCCAAGACACCGCCATCTCATCATCGGGCAAAATACTTACGTAGATATCTCCAAAAAAACCTTTAGGCACAGCCGATTTTACGTCGATTTTTTTTTCTACCCACTCGCCATCAAGGTATTCTTTCCAACGTACGCGCAAATACTCCGGCACACCCAAAACATTCTGAGTTAAGCCATTATGAGAACCATCTTCATAGGGCATATTTCCCCCATAAATTCGAAATACGAGCTCACCTTTTTCGTTAATCATCTCAGGCTCATATAAATGCCGGCCGGTATCGTTATGCACGGCATAGATAATATAAGCCTTGTCATTTAAGGCACTACAACCCTCAATAGAAAAAAGTGCACAGAAAAAAATAAAATACTTCATCCACACATTCCTTAGTTTACGGTGATGCCCACACTGCTTTGCAACCACTGCCGATACTTAGCCATGTCGACAGTCCCCCGCTGGTTACCCTGGTAGTTTTCATTAATCATGTCGGATAAATCTGGGAATTGCGGCGCGGTTTTTTGCCGCTCCGCAGGGTCAATTGGCTCCCATTGAACACAGCGCCCTTTGACGTAGCGGTCGCAGTTCCTGCCAGGAGAGCTGAAAGGGTCATTGGGATAGTATATAGTGCGATCTCCATCATTAGGATGAATAGCTCCCATAAGCCCATCGGCACGGCGCTCATCATGGATAACGGGATTAGTAACCGTTTGATGTGCTGCTGACAATGTCCCAAGCTTCACCCCAGCACTCACGGCCTGTTGATACATCCATTGCAAAGCAACGTCAGACAGGTCGCTGTCGGCATAGCCGCCGCCTACATCAGAATGCGCACCAATAAAGCCCCGCTCAACCACATTGCCAGAGGTAATGAATGCACCTGCAACCGGAGATACCGACGACAGCGGGAATAAGAAACGGTGCTCATTTAACGCGACTGCTTGAGCCACATGCCCAATTCGGGAATCAATACTAAAGTCGTAGCCCATATCCGTGCTATTGCCTGCGATCCCCATAGAGCCCACCGTATCAAACAATCCCATAAAGCGGATATTGATGGGGTTGCAATCGGTGACGCTGTCACCCCAAAAATTGTTGTCGATACGCTCAAAAACATCATTGGCAAATTCCCGTGCTGCCGCCGCGCCGCGACTAAAGCCAACAATATCGATCACCCGATCCCAGTCCGGGTGCTCAGATAACAGTTGAGTAAGTCGATCTAATGCCGTATCAACTCGCTCTCTTGACCCCAAGCCCGCGCCACCGCCCAGCACATCGTCCCAAACCGTTCCATCAGTACCAACGCCGGGTTGATAGAAGAAGTCGTCTACTGAGTAACCCTGAGCATAATAGTTTTGTAGATACGTGACATTGGTAAATGTTGCACGATTACTCTGATCATTCCCCGTGCCATCAAACGCAAACAAGAACAGCCCCCAAGGATCTGTATTGGCCACCGGGTTGGCCATGGCATAGGCAAAGGTGTTGGCACCCCCCATTATTCCGATAGGGTCACTTTGGGTATAGCGTCCTGTTTCCGGATCGTAGTAGCGATGGTAGTTATAATGCAGGCCGCTTTCCTCATCGAAATACTGGCCGGCAAAGCGCAGGTTGAGGTTGGTGAAAGTACCGTCGCCGTCAGGATCTTCATCAGGCAGCCCCACGCCGAACGCATCGCTCTGCCACTGCCAAACTGCTGTTTGATCCTGATTTGTGGCCAGCCGAGGTGTGTTAAGGTGGTCGCTATGCAGATAGGTAATGATCGGAACTTGCTCAGCTTGCTGGTCGATCATCGCTACGGGCATACGCTGCCACCAAAGGTAAAAACGGTTGCTCTGCACCCCATCCCTAGGACTCCAAATCGTTTCCCCCAATAACTGCCCATCATAATTATAGTGAAAAACGGTATGTTTTGGCCCCTGTTCAGTCATCGCAAGTTTATGCGTGCGCTGCCCCAAACTATTGTATGCGTAGGTCGATTTTAGTCGCCGATTGACGTACACGGCGACCAATTGGTTGATTTGGTTATAGACGTATCGGCGATCTCGACGGGGATGTGACTCAATCAGTGTGTTCCCGTTTCCGCTTAGTAATAATTGCGTGCCGCCGTATGTCTTAATGTGACTACTTTTTATTGAATAGTCTGAACTAATACTTACCCGTTGATCACCCAAAGATAAGTGCTGTGCCAGCCGATTGCCAATGGCATCGTACTTGTATTCTTTAGTGGGCAATCGGTCTTCGGCAGGCGTCTCTGCCACTAGACGTGCTAACGCATCGTAACGGTAATGCGTGCTAGGCTCCCCCACCATGCCGTGGGTATCAATGAGCTCGATCTGGTTGCGCGTGTCGTAATGATAGTTCTGTTGCCGCAATAGAGCGTCGACCTGAGTATTTTTCAGATATTGTCTAGTTAACCTGCCGTCTAGATCATAGTTGACACTTGCTTCAGCGCCATTCCCGTAACGCCAAGCCGCCGGTGTATCTCCCAAGGCGTAAACAACTTTGTCGATTATCGTTTGCCGAAAACCTGAGCGTTGGTAATAAATTTTGCTTACGCGTTCTCGGTCATAGCTAAATCGTTGCCGGTCACCGTTGGGAAGCTGTATGTAGTCCAACAGACCTTTGCGGTTGTAGTGGTAACCAACACTAAAATTTGCTGTTTGACCGTTGAGCGTAAAAGTGCGCACTTCGTTGGTAAGACGACCAAGGAAATCGTAACTGTAATCAATGGTGCCACTGGCATCTTTGATGTGCGTAAGCTGCCCGATGCCTTGGCCGTGTTCGGCATCCATACTGTCATAGCTATAGGCAACATCATTTCCAGTATCTGGATAGTCAATAGCAACAAGACGGCTGGCTAGATCATAACGATACTCTGTGCTTGCACGTACCGTACTCGCCTCAGCGAGTGTAGCGCCACCTTGCGTACGAATTTTATTGCCCGCACTATCATAATGATGCAGAAGCACGCCCGTATCGGGGCTCTGCATCATGACTATGTCGCCAAAGCCATTGTAAAAGTAGCGAGTCTGATGGCCTTCGGCATCGGTAATACTGGCCACCCGGCCCTGCAAACTGTAGTCAATAATGGTTTTACCCTGCAAGGCATTCAGGGTTTGGGTGAGCCGACCCAAGCCATCGTATTGCTGAAGGGACGGCTGGTCATTACCCTCCTCCCGCATACTCAGTAATTGCCCGCCTTTGGTGTAGCGGATATCGGTTCGCTGGCCGTATTGACCCAAAACGGAAATCACCCTCCCCAGCGAATCCAGTTGCCGATCGAACTGTCGTACCGGCAAGCCATGACTATCATAAGCAGTTTTCTCCTGCCATTGTCCGCTGACCGGCGAAGGAGTAATGCTCCGTATCTCACCCCAATGATTGACAACCCCAACCAATTGCCGCGCAGCGTTGTAGTCAAACTGCTGCCAACTGCCATCGGGTAGAGTGAGTTTGCGCAGCAGGCCATTGCGGTCGATGTCCAGGTCGAGAGTTTCTGCAAGGTCACCGCCCCGGCGGGTGAGTGTGTCGAGGTGCTGGTATGCGTCGTAGGTCAGGATGACCTCGATGCCGTTGGGCAGTTGGGCCTGAGTTAGTTGGCCGTGGCGGTTGTAGGCGGTGAGGTGGGTGGTCTGGCCCAGAGAGTTGGCGATGGACTGGATCAGGCCCTGAGGATTGTATGTGATGCGGGTGATGTCGTCGCTGCCGTCGTCTTGGGCTGGCAGAGGACCATTGATTTCCACTTCTTTGGGCTGAGCTAGATTGTCTTGAGTGAAATAGTAAGAGTAGCGCCAAGTGCGTTGCTGGCCATAAGTGCGGTAAGGCTGCTCTTGTTGGCTGAGGTCGGTATCGGTACGGGTAAGTAGTCGGCCTGCGTCGCTGTAGTGAAACTCACGTTTGAGGTAGGTCTGCCATTCGCCAATGATATAAGTGCTGTAGGTAGCCTGGGTAACTAACGGCAGATCGGTGTGCCATTGTTGTTCAATACGGCGGGCGCCTTCTTCTGGCAGCCATTGCCCCACGTGTTTAGCGAGACCGTCCTCCCGCTGTTCTACCAACCCCCGCTCGTTGCGGGTATAGCGGGTGGCGTGGCCATTGGCATCCACCGCCAGTTTAAGAAAGCCCTGAGGATTGTAGCTGAGGGCCTGCTGGCTTGCCCCACAGGTGGGAGTGGCCTGGCCATCGGCGCGGACCAAACGGCGGTAGCCAGGCCGGGCAGCTTCGAGATGGAAAACCGTCGTTCGCCCAGCGGCATTGGTCATGGCAACAGTGCCATCGCGGCGATAATCAAAGGTAAGCTTTTCAACACCCTCGCCGTGTTGACTGAGTACAGCCCGGCCTAAATGATCATAAGCCCAGGTGGCGTAGCGCTGGCCTTCAGCATCGGTAAGTCCGGTCAGGGCATGGGCAAAGCGGCTATCTTCATAGTGGTAGGTGGCGGTATTGTCGGCAAACGCCGCACTCACACTGGCCCAGAGACCGGGGCCGCTGCGCTGATAGCCATGAAGGTTACCCGCATCGCTGTACTGAAAGCGCAGTTGGTCACCGTCGGGCAATGTCACCCGGCTCAGCCAGACCTGTTTGTAGTGCAGTTGCAGCGCTGGGCCGCGGCTGTCGGTAATGCTGGCCAGGCGCGCAGCATCATCGTAGGCCACGGTGTGGGTAATGCCATTGGGGTAGCGGACGTCTTGTAGCTGCCCCAGGGAATTGTAGCGTTCCACCACGCCATTAACGGTGGTGTAAAGCCAGCCGTCGCCCGCTTCAATGAGTTGGTCCACCACGCCATCGCCCCGCCAGTGGTTACCTTTTTTGTTAAACACATAAACAGCGCCATCGTCACGCAACATCTTGAGGGTATTGTTGTGTGGCGATGGCCTTGGTGGTGTGACTGTGGCAGCGACGTCTTCTGGCTTCGCCGGTAAACGCGGCAGTATGAGTTGACGACTGTAACTGTGGCGCCAACCGTAACCCAGCGCACTGCGGATGGGGCTTTGCAGGCTGTTGTAGTAACGCTCAAAGACCAGAGGGGTGACACCGGCATGACGGTAGTCAAATTCCCGCTGAAATTTGTTGCCGGTGCCAATATCAATTGGGTTGCCGAAGGCGGTGTTAGTGGAGGCAACTGACGAGGCCGAGGGTGAACTAAAAGGGTCGCCACTGCCTCCGCCCGTGTCTGCGGCACAGGACTGCCCCCCACCAGGATTGGGATTAAAAGGGTCTTCACTGTCGGGGTTGTCGTCATCGCCGCCAATACCACCGACACCGCCATCCTCAGACTCGCCACCGGAGCCGTCCTGGCCATCACTGCCCTCACCCGCCGACGGCCCACCGCTGCCGCCGGAACCGCTACCACCACCTATCGGTGCTAGGCCCGCTGTCTCCTTGGGATAAAACCAGCCCTGATAGTAGTTGGAGGCCAACTGGCTGGCCATCTCGCCGATATGTTTCTCCAGCACCGGACCATAGCTCTGAAAACCCGTCATGGTCACCAGTAATCCAATGGATAGAATGGGCAGGTATTCCGCCATTGCTGCGCCGCGGATTGCACGCCGTGGCTTACGTATGGATATACCCAGTATGTTTAATAGCCGAGTTAGCATGGCCAAGTCCCTTTGTTTGCCGGAGGCCAGTGACCTCACCGTTCTTTCGAAGGTTTCCGTTCCTTCTCATATTTGCTGCTAAATCCTTCCGTTCATCAACAAGAGGCTTCTGCGCTCTATTCGTGGGGATTAGGGCCGAGCAATTGCACGGTAACACGCCGATTCTGCTCCCGCCCCGCCGCGGAACGATTGTCCGCGTAGGGGCTTGCCTCACCCTGTGCCATCCGCTCGATGTGTAAACTGTCCAGATCAGCCTGTGATTTTAGCGCGGCGGCGACATGATCCGCCCTGCGTATCGCCAGCGCACGATTGTAAGCCGGCGCGCCATGACTATCGGCATGACCGGTAATCACCACCTTGCTAACGTTGTCACGCTGAATCTTTGCCGCCAAGGCGGTGAGTTCAAGCCTGGACTGTTCAAGCAAGTGAGTACTGTCGTAGAGAAAAAACAAAGATACTCTGTCATCGTCAACAGCTTGATCTGCAGGCTGAAACGGCGAACTGACTGGCCCGACCAGCCTCAGGAATGAACGCGGCTGGTCATCCAGCTCAACTATATAGAACTGGGCGTAGTACTCTGCATTGCTCGGCCCCGTGGCCTTGGCCAACAGATAGTGTTGGGTATCCTCCTTACCAAGCAGCTTGTCGCTAAGATACAGCTGCCAGCCGCTAATATCACCGCATTGAAGGTAATCACAGCGATAGAGCGTTTGAAATTTCAGGCGCTCCAACTGCCGCTCGGCATCCCTGTATAAGGATAGGGCCGCAGTACCAGGCTTGTGGTCGACAATACGTACGGAACTCTTCGCCTCGAACTGAAGAACCTGTTGAGCCTGATAGCCTTCCGCGCCGTCCTCTGTGCGCAGATACTGGATTTCGCCCGACACCAACTCCAGCATTTTGTGTTGCCGGGTGGATTGATAGAAAACCTTGCCAGACGAAAGGCTGCTATAAAGCACGCTTTGATAGGGATCGGCAAAGGCAACTTTCAGGCAACATAACAGTAAAATGGAGACAAGTTTTTTCATACTGGCACCGGATATATTCCCCATTGTTACATGCTACAAGTCATGACCACCCGGGTAAGAAACCCAAGGCTGTCGCGTGCGTTTGCGTTATATACAGGTGCAACCAGCGGAAAAGGCGGTTCCCGGGACACAAACTGCCGGTAAAGCACCTGCAGCTTATCGAAGGTTTCGGCCCGGTATTTTGCAATCGCCTGGGCGCAAGCGGGACCAGCCATCAATGTGGTCGCTAGCGTTTGTTTCTTTAACGCAATGATATTTGCCAATGCACGGTCCGCTTCACGATGGTAATCACGCACCACACCAGGGTTTATGTACTGCAGTTGATACGCAGGCTGCTGCCTCTTCCGATCCAGCTCTTCAGCAACCAGTTCGCCTTCCTTTTGGGCCGCCACCCCCAGCGCACTATCCAACTCCGCCAGTTGGGAAAGTACTTGCTGCGAATCTGCCGACCATGCCGGCAGGCTTAATAAGCAGAAAAAAACCACCCTAAATATTCTCACAATTCACCCCCGCCTCTTCATCACCTTCACACCGAAATCCCGACTGCATACGTATAACCGTGTGCCCCACAACGGGGATAAAATAGCGATTTTCGCCAAACGCCGCCGTCATGATTTCACAAGCTTGCCAATCAGCTTCTGCGGCATTTACCGCTCGCAATGTACGCCAGATAATAAAGTTGGCCACAGGCACTTCCAGGTCGTAACAGTAACGCGAGCGCACACTCAGCAAATTGGCATCCATCAAGTTCACCCTGCTGCCATCAACGGCGTGAAGAGAGGTATCCCTCGCGTCAAGATTGTCCACCGGAATCTCGAACACACTCTTCATAGCGGGTTTGAAAGCGCCACCATAGTCGCTGAACGGACATCCCGCCCCAGAACACGGCTCCAGGTCTTTAACGGGCACGGCAAAATAATCGAAGACTTCCCTGCTTGGCCAGATAACCTCTATGGGTTTGTAAGTATGGGACGTGGCCAACGCCATTTTGGAAGCCAGCAATTTAGGCTGATCCGGGTTATCAAAAAGCCCTTCAGTGGTGGTACCACTGCGAAGTTCGGGCCTGATCTGCCCCAACGCCACCATTCGAGACCAGAACACCCGCTCCATTTTAGCGGTGTAACCATGATTTAACGCTCCGGATCGGGCAGCCTGAAAAGTGGCGTTGTTGACCGTGGCCTTGCCCCGATACAAGAGTGCAACTTGAACTATGCCCATCACCATGATCACCACCAGAGGAAAAGCTATCAGCATTTCCGGCAGGGCTTGGCCCCGCTGAGGGGGGTGATTGTTCAACATCAAACTCGGCATCTATTGGCCAGTAATGGCCGTAATCAGGCCATCCTTGAGCAAGAGGAAATTGCGCTCGTATTCGGGATTGTCCACCGCCGTGCGCTGATACCCTTCATCGGCAAGACTCATCGCCTCCTTTACTTTAAGCAGGGCGAGGTTGTACCAAGCCTTGGCGACCGACGAATCTATATTGATGCAACGCCGATACATTCTGTCGGCCGCCGGATACTGGCCAGTACGAACATAAATATTTCCAAGCATGAAATGTACGTCGTAGTTGTCTTCGACCCGCTCACTTAGCTTGAGCAACACACGTTCGGCATCACTATACAAAGCACGATCGTAATAAGATTGTGCCTCTACCATTGGATTCTGTGGCTTCACATTCGCCGCCGTGGCGCTACAGGCGGAAATGTTAAGCATCATGAGCAATACCGTTAGCGCTCTAAAAATCCACAACATCACCTACCTCCAATTTTTGATTCAACACACCCGCTCCGGTCTCAAAAACATAGTAGGAACCGGGACATGCCAAGGTTTTAAAGGGGGCGACCGAATCATGGCAAGCCAACACATTGCGAGACGAATCCAGAAAGACAATATGCAAAGGCTTATTCATAAAAAAAGTATGAATGGATGAACACGGGTATATCACTACCGCTCCCCGCCTTTTTGCCACCGGAGAAAACATTCCCAGCAAGCGAGACAAAAATCGATTGGCATGAACAGGTCGCGGAGCAAGCTGGATCACAGGCGTTGATGTCGTCATTAAAATGCCTCCATTAATTTCATGCCTATGGGAAAAAATATAATGATGAAAGTGCTTGGGAATATGAATGCCACCAAGGGGAAGATCAGTTTTACCGGTGCTTCCATCGCCAGTTTTTCTGCCTTTTGAAATCGCTCGATACGGCGCTGATCAGCCTGGACCTTTAAAGCCTCGCCAATAGACGCGCCGGTTTTTTCTGCCTGAATCACGGTGGTAACAAATGCGTTGATTTCGGAAAGAGACAACCTATCCGCCATCAGGCGAAAGGCCTCGCTCCGCGGCACACCGGCACGCAAGTCTCGCATACACTTTTTAAATTCAGTTTTAAGGGGAGACTCCGGCCCTTTATCTACAGACTGCGCGATCGCACTGCTCATATTCAGACCTGCCTGGGTGGCCATGGTGAGAAAATCCAGGTACACCGGTAGCGACTTCACCAGCTCACGCTCCCTTCGTTTCTTAAAATCATTTACGCTGATAAGCGGCATAAGAAAGCCAAGCAGAAAACCTGTTGCCACATACAGGTAATCCATTGCTCCAAGCATATAGCCACACAAAGCCGCTACCCCTGCCATCACCGTGGCGGCGGTTAATTGCAGCCCAAAATACTGAGTTGGCCCCATCATGTAATTTAGCCCAGCCCGCTCCAGGTGCTTTTTATAGAACACCAGCCACTCTACCGGCAGTTTGTCGCCAATATAGTAGGAAAACATATTCACAATGGGCCATATCCGTCTTAATGATTTTGGCAATGGATCCAGATAATCGCGCTCATCACCGGGTACTTCGTCCCGAATACCGTATATAGACACATACATCACAACGATAGAAACTGGCACCATAGCTATCGCCATATATTTAAAAATAAACTCATCAAACATCGATATTCACTATTTTTCTGATAATTTTGTAACCGAGAAATTCAAGAACAACAATCACAAAACACGCGATCCAACCACGCCAATCGGTATACAATTTTGCCATTGTTTCAGGTTCTATCAGATAGATAGCAAAACCCACGCCAATGGGGAGCAGGGTCATCACCCAGCCCTGCAGGGTACCCATCGCGGTAAGGCTTTTAATTTTTCCTTCCATTTCGGCACGCCTGCGAATGGTATCCGAGAGCCTAAATAAAACTTCTGACAGACTACCGCCCACTTCTCTGGAAATTTTCATTCCCGCCACAACCAATTCGAGATCAGAAATCGGAACTCGACGATACATATTGTCAAGCGCAGAATTAAAATCGACGCCTAGCTTCAATTCATTCAGGAACAGGCCAAACTCCTGACCAAGGGGGCCGTTGTTCTCATTTACAACAATAGTGAGTGCGCCGCTAAGGTTAACTCCCGACTTCAACATGCCCGCAGTCGCCATCAAGGCATCCGGAAGATCCCTATTAAATTTTTTATAACGGCGATTTTTTAGTATCGTCACCACCTTGGCGGGTGTCAGGAGAACCAGCAAACCAAATACGATTGACATCCATACAGAACTACTAACGATGTAAACCAAAAGCGCAATAAAGACGAACGCCGCCGCACTGATATATTTAATGGTTTTGTCATCAATAAAAATAAAAATTTCATGCAGGGAAACCGTAGTGACATCTTTTACTTGTTCGTCATACTGGCTGATAGCGGAACGGGTGCTCCCTCCCACGGAATAGATAACAGCCAGCAGCGCCAGAAAAGACAGCGTTGACACCAGAACGGGAAACATCATTAGCCCGCCTGCTGCCTAGTGAAAATATCCAAGTCCACCGCTATACCCCTCGCTGACAGTTGTTCGTAGAATTCTGGCACCTGCCCCATGGCTTCAAATTGACCGATGACACGACCGTCTTCGTTATAGCCCGATTGTGTAAAACGAAATATTTCAGATAGCTGGACAATATTCCCCTCAACACCGGTGACCTCCGATATGGATGTGATTTTTCTGGAGCCACAGGCAAAGCGTGTCTGCTGTACGATAATATCCACCGCAGAGGCAATTTGTTCGCGAATGGCCGCCACCGGAAGGTCCATGCCCGACATCAATACAAGTACTTCCAGCCTGGAAATACAGTCCCTGGGCGAGTTGGAGTGAACCGTTGTCAATGATCCATCATGACCGGTATTCATCGCCTGCAGCATGTCCAGCGCCTCGCCGCTGCGACACTCCCCAACAACTATCCGGTCAGGCCGCATACGAAGACAGTTTTTCACCAAGTCCCGAATCGTCACCGCACCGGATCCTTCCTGATTTGGAGGGCGAGCCTCCAGTGACACCACATGAGGCTTGTTGAGCTTCAACTCGGCCGCATCCTCGACCGTGACGATTCTCTCGCTATCAGGAATAAAGTTAGACAAGGCATTCAGCAGGGTTGTCTTCCCCGACCCCGTGCCGCCAGAAATAATAATATTCAGGCGCTGATTAACCGCGATATCCAAAAAGTCAGCCATTTCTTTATTCAGCGAAGAAAAGCCGATCAAGTGCCCAATCGTCAACCTCTCCTTCATAAATTTTCGGATGGTGATAGTCGGCCCTTTTAGTGCCAGAGGAGGAATTATCGCGTTAACCCTCGAACCGTCCTTCAATCTGGCGTCCACCATGGGTGAGCTTTCGTCTATCCGTCGACCTAAAGGCGTAACGATTCTTTCAATGGCACTGAGAACCGCCTTGTCATCGCTAAAACAGATATTGGATTTTATTAGGCGCCCGCCCTCTTCGTAGTACACTTCATCACAGGAATTCACCATGACTTCACTAATATCATTGCGGGCCAAAAGCTCCTCCAGCGGACCCAGCCCGACGGCCTCATCCAGCACCTGCCTAGCAATGTCACTCCTGGACAAGGCACGGGGAAAATCAGCTGACTTTGCGATAGCTTCCGAGATAATTTCCGCCGATAAAGCCCTTAACTCTACATCGTTCAACGTCGAGATATTCGTTCTTCTAAGATCCATTGTTTTGAGCAAAGAGGCGTGAATCTTTAGTTTCCAAGCCCGTATCAGCTCCCGACGCTCGGCGTCGTCATTTGGCATCAGGCTTGAAGTTTCGATATTTATCTTTTCTTTCTCGACGGGAACAGCGCTCGTCGCCAGTACAGGCTCCACAGGGACGACACCACCCAGAAGCTTCTCAGGCTCCGCTTTAATGGCGAAATCTTCAAGCGTGATTATATAATCGCCAATGCCAATTTTGTCGCCTTGTCGAAGCGGGCCATACTCACCCATGATGCGGGTGGCATTAACATAAATCGGATACTTTTGGTCTGCCTCCCTGACAAACACGCCCCCGGAAAGTTTCTTGACCTCAGCGTGACACTTCGAAACCTTCCAACCACTCAGATCAACCAAACAGGCGGAGCCTTTGCCTATCAGGAATGAGTCCGCCTCGCAAAAAAGTTTTCCGACCATTGTTCCCTTTTTGGTTTGCACAAGAACCTTCATAGCTATTCCATTAATGCAGCGTCAACGGTGATATGGGCCTGGTTTTCCCTAAGCATTTCGGTAGCAAACGAGCTTAACGCCCGGTCGGTTTCATCGCCTGGGCTGATAAGTTTTGGCGTTAACAACACCACCACCTGCTTGTTATCCGAGTCCTTGTCCTCTACGCCAAAAAGATATTTTAAAATAGGAATTTTACTCAGACCGGGGATACCCGATGTCGCTTCAGAGTCTGCTGTTGCAAACAGTCCCGAAATTGCTACGGTTTGATTGGCTTCAAGCTGAACAACTGTTTGGGTCTTTCTGTTCCTGGTACCGGGAACACCGTTAACGGTCACAGATGGATCTATGTCACTGAGGTCAACGGTAACCTCCATATTGATAATACCGTCATCAATAGTAGGTGATACTTGCAATATCACCCCATAGTCCTGACGTTCGACTGTTGTCGCTCCCAGCGCATTGATGACGGGAATGGGGAATTGCCCACCTATGTGGAACGATGCCGATTCACCGCTGACCGCAGTGAGCTTCGGCGCGCTGAGTATTCTCGCCTGCCCGGAACTTTGAAGAAAATTAAGGGTAGAGGCAAGATGGGAAGTAATACCGAAATACTGGAAGAAACTACTATCACCAAACGGGATGGCGTTAATAATACCTTCATTTGTTCCATCGGGATCTTCCTGAAATATCCTGAATCTACCTGGCGTTATATCTTTGTGAAAACCGTATATCGGACCCGATGTTGCTGTATCCCATTCGATACCCAGCTTTTGGACGTCATTATCATTGATCTCAACCAATACCGCATCAACACGAATAATCGGATTTCTTTTAAAGGGACGTTCTTCGAGTATAAAAATAGCATCCGGCGTCAGTGCCCTTACTGCTTCAATGCTGGCCATGTTATTTTTATTAATCTTGCCCTCTACAACCAGTCGGCTATCCATAGAATAAACCTTCAGTCCGGAGATTTTAGCTGTCAGAGCTCTCGCCATGCGCACGCTCTCTGACACGTAGCGATTTTGAACTTTAAGTTTATAGAGAAGCTTCCGCCCGCCATTACGCCAGATTTGCATGCTGGACTCACCAGGCTCCAACCCAACTATCATCAACTCGCCATTTTCCAGTGTTTTGTACCCTACTTTACTGGGGTCTCCAATAGCCACATGAGTTAAGCCGTTGATCTGGAGTGTTCTCACTTCACCTACTTCTATAGGCATATTACTGGGATAATCTGCATAGCCCAGAGCCGGAAATAGCAAAAGGCATAATCCGAAAATCGCGGGAATCTTTATAAAAAATTGCAACACCCTCTCCTTACTCATTCATTTCTGCTAAGTCATTCCCTGACTCCTGACGAGCTTGATCTACCAACTGATCCTGGCTCAACACCTTGACCAATCTGCCCTTGGCGTTTCTTACCGCCGCGCCGGGTTCTCTTTCTGAGCTGGTGACCTGAACAAAATCCTGGTAAGTATTTATAACCCCTTCCGCTGAAGTACCCGCGTACACAGTGACTGCCCCCGAGCCAGCTGGCGATATATTGTAAGAGGCGGATTTAACATCTTTGTCGTTTCTCAAAAGGAAAACCAATTGATACTTTATTTGAGCTTCGTAAATCGACTGTACGTACTCACCTGCGACACCCAATGTGACGGTGGAATATTGCGCATTTTTATACATACCCCGAACTTTTGGATCGGCCACAGAAAAATTACCCGTAGAGAGAACCCGAACACGATCCAATATCAGCTCGAATGCCGCGCCTTTATTTTTTATGACGCCAAGATCTATGTAGTCACCCGCCTCCAGCATATGTGCAATACTGCTAACACCATCCACTTCCAACGTAACGGCTCTCTCGCCAAAGGCGAGCAAGTCTGAAAATTTATCAATTCTAGAAACCCCCTCAACCATATATCGCAGCAGGGGCTTTCCCTTTGACATCGGCGCCGATAAATATTTTTCCTCCACGTCCGGATAGGACGTCGGATAGATGACGCCATCGGGAACATATTCACTCGGTATGCTTTTAATCATCATAGTGTCCAGGTCGACCCTTGCCCCGACCGGCAAATCTATTTTCGCCACCACCACATCCACTAGCCTTGCCTCAGAACGGATTTTCTCCCGCAATCCTCTTTCCCTTACCTCAAAGTAATACTTGGTCAGGAAGAACGCGGCAACCGCGCAACAGAGTGCCAGTATCAGCGCAATAGGGTATCGATATTTCGCAATGGACATAGACTGACTTCACTCGTCGACGGGCTGAGAAACAACATACTCATAACCCTTGTAGTTTTTTTGAAAAGACTCGACCAGCACACCAATGATTGCCCGGCCCCCAAAAACCTCTATCGGCGTAAACAAGGCCGCCACTACGACCAATGTACCCACTATGTACTCCGGCAAAGCCTGTCCTCGCTGCTCTTTCATTCTTGAATACATTTTATTTTTCCTGCCATACACCAACAATTCTCGTTGACCCATCCGAATCACTAATCGCAAATTCCAATTGCTGACTTTTATCTTCAGCACTCAGGTAAGATAAAAAAATCATACCGCTCTCAGCCCGCTTGATGTTTTTTCTACTCACAAGAAAGCCCTCTTCCGAATAATGCTTCTCTATTATTTGAGCTGTTTTTTCTATCGAATTACTGGAATCAATCCAGTATGTTTCGGACCGTCTTCCCCCATCGATGGATTCCACAACTGAAAAAATACTCATACCTGAGAGTAATTTAACTTTATTGAAGGCATAGCCCTGCCGATTCTTATCGAGCATTTTCGGTAATGACGAGATGCCCAGAAGAACTCGAATTCCCTTGATGCCCTCTTCTTGGTACTGAACGGTAAAGTTGTATCCATCTTCAATATGGGAAAGTACATCCCAGTCTCCGAGCTCCATCCGTATAAAAGGCGGTTGTTCATCATCCGCCCCGCCCCGCCAAAGTTCAGAATAAAAATCCAAGAGTGGCTTTTCACCACTGCGCCAGAAATATTCGTATGCCCTTACCGGTATACCATTCACCTGCATGTTTTCTCCCACAACACTGACAGACACCCCTTTGGGCACCGGCAATCTATCTGGCCAGGCCCAGCTATGACATGGCGCCAAGATACAGAAAATTATCGCTATACCCCGAGATTGAGATACGCTTCTCATCACATTAAAAGCAGGCCAATTCGCGATCATTACCGCCCCCCAGCACCCGACTACAGGGCACCACATCACCCTCGACATATCCGGGTTTGAATCCACCCCATTCCTCAAAGCCAATCAATTCAGCGAAATTTGCCATGCTGTCAAAAACGGCATTGTCAAAAGCCTTTTCTCCAAAAATACTATTTTCAATGGCATTTTTTAAACGGCTGTCAGTAACTTTTCTCCAAGCTTGTGCATAAATAGCATTTTTAGAATACGTTTCGATCGGATCTTCAAGGCTAAGACGGCTTGTGTTTATGAATGGTATGTTCACCGCTACCGAATGCATTCCATCCGACTCCAGATTGAACCCGACAATGCCGTTACCCAATGTCGCCTGCCGCCACTGATGAATCTCAGAATCAGGATCACTATTACGGTGTGATGTAGATGAGAAGGAGCTATCCGATTCCACCAGCGCAGTTTCATATTTTCCGGCTTCCGAATAGAGATAGAGCGGATCCACCCGATCCTTATCAAGATTTGTTGATTTGAGGTCTTTCTCACTGTCAACGTCCTTGTGAAGACCGTACAGAAATCGCTTGTTTATTTCGTTACTAATTTCTGAGGGACTTTTAGTGGTACTAATGCTCTCCCACGCCGCATACCTGGCCGCTTCATGTGCCCGGTGCTGCAAATCGCCCACCTTCCCCAGGTACACAATCAGAAATAGCACTGGCACCAATACAAAAGTAGCAGCCACCAATATTTCCAGTAATGCCTGACCTCGTTCTCCGTTCGTCATGCTCACAGTTCCTTCAAGGCATTTAGAGAGCCAGATTCGCCGATGTCAATTTTATCCAGTCGGGCCTCCCAGAATGGATTGTAGGCGTTACCATATTCCACTCTGCCATCACTACGCTGCGATTCGGCACGAATCCATTTGTCGTTGCTGCGCTTGAAATATATCGCTGCCGCAGAAGCGCCGTGCAGGGAATCGTTTTGCGCGCCTTTTTCGCGCTCTAAACTTAAATTGTCTGATGTGGCAAGAATTTTTCGGTAGGTTTTAAGTTTTCCGCGCTCCTTCCTGAGGTAGATAAAAACGTGGTCCGTCTCGTTCACGTACCCTTCTTTTTTTAAGTTGAAAAAGGGTGTCAACCCAACACCCTGCTCGGTACCTTGAGAGACGTCCGAGTCAAATTCATTACTTAGTTCGTAGCAATTCAGAGCCGTTACGTCCATTAGCTTGAATGCACCGCTATTCTGCGATTTACTCCCACCGCCATAGCCTCTCTCGATATCAGGGTCAGTGCAGGCAGACCCTCTGGGGTTTTTATTCCAATATGACGTCCCTTCATGTATCACGTGGTGGCATTTACTGCATTCGTTGCCAACATAGGCGTGACCAACACCCAACTTAACTCTCTCCTTATGACCCGTAGATTTAACACTGCCCTTCCAATCAAGGTAGCGAGTTTCGGCATGAATGGAGATGGCATCTATTGCTGACCAGGTTGTAAACGGGGTGCTATTTTGTACGTCGGGAGTATCTCCCCCCATGACTGCAGACCCGGATCGCTCTATTGTCAGCGTCGAATACAAAGGTACGCCGCTGACTGCGACCGCGGGAGTGCCTGGCAAAATAATTTTTTCCGGCATACCGGGAAAGGTAAATCGGTAAGTCCTGTTTGAAGAGAATTCATCCCGTGACGCCATAGTGACGTTTCTGAATTGTCGACACCTTGAAACCGTTTCCTTATTGACGTTGCCACCATCCCGAACTTTATTGGCTTCGCCTCTGCAGTCGTTCTGACCATACAAAGCAGATAGATGTATGGCGGTGTCATTTAACAGCGACACAGTCGCAAAGGAATAATCTATATCAGCATCATTGCTTTCAACCACGTCCGACATGATGTCCTGGGCAATAACCGAAACCAGCGGCACCGCTATTTGTTGAATATAGGAGATGCTTCTTATATATGCGGCGATTGCCCTTGCTATGGCTGGCGCAATGGATTCCACTACGCCCCTGGCGTTTTGCGCAATTTGGTTTATGTAGTTAGTTACTGCCGAGACATATGGAATATACTGGCCAATATCATTTACCGTACTTGCCATGGTAGAGGTCATTCTTGTCCACGACACCATGGTCACAACCTGCGCCATAGTAACTTGGTTAGCCACAAGAGACCGATTGGAAAGTGCAACAAAATTATTATTCTGAGCAAAAACCGTAGCGACACTGTAGGCAGCGGCATCTGCCGCGTTCTGCATTCTCGTCGCTTCATTGGTCACCTTAAACGCATTGAACACATACTGAGCCGAGAATGCGACAACAACCAATACTGCAACCACGTAGGGGAGCACGTTTCCACGGATTTTCCGCACCATAAAGAGCCTCTTTCGTCCAATCGCAATCGCTCGGCCCTAGATTCGTCAATTTACGAATCTAGGTAAACGATTTCCAAGCCCAATAGAACATCGAAAGAGAATCTATTGGACTGGGAAGATTAATGGCTTACTTCTGGTTTCCAGATGAGTAGTTGGAGAGATCTTTCTTCGTATTTGCCTGATCAACGGCAGCGTCCGCTGCATCTTGGGCATTGCTGATTTGATCTGTCCCGCTCTGCCCCGACATTTCCTGGGCAAGGCCGCCCATTTGCTCACGCAGAGTATCACCAAACAATCGGAAGACGCCGATGGCGGCCACCGCAATGAGGGCAACCACAATGATGTATTCAGTCATTCCTTGACCGAGTTGCTGACAGCGGGATTTAAACGTTGGATTAACACGAGTGGGGTTCATAAGCTCTCCTTAGCACGTACTGATTCCGCTTCCTTGCAGATTCATTTCTTACGCTAAATGGAGAAGGCTTATAAATCAAGAAAATTCTTCAATTAAATTGATAACAATAGAATTCATATACCACCGAACACTATACAAGCCCTTATAACTTCGACAGTTCCAGGCGGTATGCTTCACATGAATGCTCGCTGTCCTATAGTTAATTTCTGAGCAAATAGATGAGATTGGAAGCAGGTACACGAAGTATTGTATTACCTGTACCGACCCAGAAACGATAAGCAGAAATATTCGTTATGAAGGCTTTCACTTACCAACGGACACCGAGTTTTACGTAGTAAGTCGAGTTAACTCTTATAGAGTCAGGGCAAACTTGAATGAAGAGTTTTCTAATGTCTTTGTTCATCATCGCGCCCCACTCTTCAAGTAACTAACACGTAAAGCGTAAGGCGCGACATTTTTTACTTTTTAAAAAATTAACCACGTAACATTCCAAAAAATGGTACGTGGTCATTCGATTTACAAATCGTAACCAACTTCGTTGTGACAGGTAATATCCAGGCCTTGCGCCTCTTCGTCGGCGGTTACGCGCAAGCCGATTAATTTGTCGATTGCAAAGAAGAGTATCCAGCTCACTACCGCTGTATAGGCCAAAGTCGCACCAATACCGATTAATTGAACTTTGAGCTGCGAAGCAATGGTGACACCTTCAGCCAGGCCTTGCCCGCTGAATATACCGAGTTCGCTACTCGCGAAAATGCCAGCCAAAAATGTACCTAAAATGCCGCCAACGCCATGCACTGGGAATACATCTAAGGAGTCATCTATTTTGATCACTTGCTTAAGCCACAATGTACTGTAGAAACACACGATACCTGCGCTTAAACCGATCACCATGGCGCCCGCTGGCCCAACATAGCCTGATGCCGGCGTTATGGTACCCAAACCTGCAACCATACCCGTTACCGCGCCCAAGGCGCTTGGCTTGCCATAGCGAATCCACTCGATAAACGACCAAGTAAGACAGCCAGCGGCCGCTGATAGATGGGTTACTAGCATTGCCATACCGGCATCACCATTGGCACCTAAAGCGCTGCCCGCGTTGAAGCCAAACCAGCCAACCCAAAGCATACCGGCGCCAATAAAGGTCATTGTCAGATTATGGGGAGGCAGCGCCATTTGTCCGAAACCCTGGCGCTTACCCAGGACGATTGCCGCCACTAGTGCCGCTACACCAGCGGTGATATGAACCACTGTACCACCGGCAAAATCTAGCAAGCCCATTTGTGACAACCAACCGCCGCCCCAAACCCAGTGTGTCACCGGTGCATATACCGCAAGCAGCCATAGTGCTGAGAAGAGCATTACGGCAGAAAAACGAATTCGCTCGGCAAAGCCACCCACAATAAGTGCTGGCGTAATAATGGCAAAAGTCATTTGAAACATAATAAAGACAGTTTCTGGAATGTCTCCGCTTAGGCTAGATTCGCCAACGCCGGCCAAAAATGCCTTACTAAGGCCACCGACAAATGCCGAACCTTCCGAGAAGGCCATGCTGTAACCTACCGCCACCCAGAGTAATGACACTAAACAGGTTATGCTGAAACACTGCATTAACACGCTGAGTACGTTTTTACTTCGTACTAAACCGCCATAAAACAAGGCGAGACCGGGCAGTGTCATGAATAACACCAGGGCGGTCGACGTTAATATCCAAGCGGTATTTGCACCGTTAATTTCCTCAGAAAATCCCCATTGTGGGGCGGCCAGCAATATTAAGGCTGCCACACAACGCAACAGCGGCCTTGTTTTAATGGTTAACATCAAAAATCCTCTCCCAATAATTTCAAAGCGCACCAAATTTGGTCAATATACGATTGTATGCGCCATAAAAATGCACAACTTCTAGTGACGAAACTTTAGATTAAGCGCCTAAAGCGTCTCAAAATAATGAGGTGCGATGTTTTTTATGGATGTAATAGCGTATTCACGCCTTTCTAACCGCATCAGTTTTGTGCATTAACGGCCTTACCGCTGAGTGCAATAAAAAAACGCACAAACACAAAGCAATAATCATGCCCACATTAAGTGCAGGTGCACCAAATTGCATCGCTAATAGCAAATAAGATACGACGGGGTAAATAATCTTGCCCAAATAAAAGAATAGCGGCTCGTTTTCGATTACTATGCTTTGGCCTGAAATGGCGACTCTTTTTCATGCGTATACGCTGGAGCGGCAATTGTTTTCCAAACCCACTGCGCGGGCACTCGCAATTCTTGACCTCTTAATGGCTCATCCGCACAAGGCCTTTGGTCTAACTGAGTTGACTAGAACCCTCAATCTCAATAAAGCGACGTGTCATGCGATTTTAAGCACCATGACGACGTACGGGTTTCTGATCCAGGACGAACGGCATAAGCAGTATCGATTAGGTCCATCCATTGTCGCGGCCGGCAATGCCGCGTTTGCGCAATTTCCCGCTCTTGAATACGCCCGCCCCGAGCTAGAGAAACTAACCAGCGAGCTTGGTATAGGTTGCGGCGTAATTGGCCGCAGCGCGAAACATCTGGTGCTATTGGCAAATTACGGCATTCCAAAGCCCCTGGACTTCCCTTTTCAGCTGGGGCTTCGCTTACCAAATACTGGGCCGCTCGGTGCGACGTTTATTGCTTGGTCCCCGGCAAAAACACTCGAAGCATGGCTACAAAAGGCGCAGCCAAGCGAATTTGACGACAAGCTCGATCAGCGTCTGAGAATTGCAGTTATCGGAATACGCGCCCGCGGCTACGAAGTCACATTGAAAACCCAAGCCGAGCAAGATCTCGAGGTTGCCCTAAGCAACGGTCGCTTAAATTGGAGCCTGGAACAACAAGCGCAGTCGACCGAGCTTTATCGCGAAGCGCTGTGCAGTGAGGACTATCACTTAAACCGAATTGAGCCCGATCGGATGTATCCGGTGTGCAATATCGCCGTACCTGTATTTGGCCGAGGCAGCGAGCCCGAACTGGTCTTCTCGACCGGTAGCATTGACGGCTCACTGAGCGGCAAGCAAATCACTGAGATTGCCACCCAACTACAAAGTGCCGCAAAGAATGTCACGCTCGCGGCCCACTCAGCATCGGGCCTCGATTCCCAGCCGCCCTCTTCTTTTTAGGTTCGCTATACATTATGAGCAATCCCGAGTACCAACAGCGCAAAGCTTTTTTTGATCAGCTTCTCACCATTTACGGCCGCAAACCTGTTTTAGAAGCGCTGCAAGACTCGGCGATGCAAATTTATAAATTACACCTTGCCGACAGCAATAAAGAAGACGGGATTATTCGCGATATCAAAAAAATCGCGCAGCAACGCAATATTGATATTGAATTTCATGATCGAAAAGCGCTATCAAGAATTTCTAAAAACGGCAAACAGGATCAAGGCGTCGCCGCAGATTTGCAACTCAGCGGCTACCAGCCGAGCACCGTCATTAGCAAAGACATACTGAGTAGCGGCAAGCAACGCTACATTGCCTTAGATCGCATCACCAACCCGCAAAACATGGGCATGATCATTCGCTCGGTGGCGGCAAGTGGCATTGACGGTATTATTCTACCGAGGCGCGGTGGCGCACCATTGACCGCCTTGGTGATCAAAGCCAGCGCCGGCACGCTGTTTAGGGCGCCTTTGTTTTACTGTGAGGATCTAGCGAAAGAGTTAGCACGCATGCAAGCTGACGGCGCGCAGATTTGCGGTCTGTCATCCCACGCAAAACATTCGGTTTTTGAAAACCCTGTACGCACTAGCCAGATTTATATTTTAGGCAATGAAACGGACGGTGTGAGCAAAGACATTGAAAGGTTGTGCGACACCATGCTCAAAATACCAATGCACAACGGTGTCGAATCACTGAATGTGGCAGTAACCGCTGCATTAATCGCCTTTTTAGGGCGTTAATGCACTGCGGTAAAGAACGCTGTTATTTGGCTAGGTAGGCCATGGCCTTTTCAAGACCGCCCAAGGTCATGGGGAACATATGCCCCTCCATCTGCTGTTCAACCAGTTTTATAGACTGCGTCCAATTCCAGTCCTGCGGGGGGACGGGATTTAACCAAGCAACCTTTTCATAGGTTTCACGTAAACGTCGCATCCACACTTCGCCAGACTCTTCATTCCAGTGCTCAACACTGCCACCGGGCTGAACAATTTCGTAGGGCGACATAGACGCGTCGCCAACAAAAATGACTTTATAGTCAGAGCTGTATTTGTGCAGAATATCGAGCAGTTGGATACGCTCTGAATGCCGGCGAATATTATTGTCCCACACGGACTCATAGATATAGTTGTGGAAGTAGTAATATTGCATATGCTTGAATTCAGTCCGCGCAGCAGAGAATAATTCTTCGCATACTTTGATATGAGGATCCATTGATCCGCCGATGTCAAAAAACAGCAGCACTTTTACGGCATTGTGACGCTCGGGCACCATTTTTAAATCTAGCATGCCGCCATTTTTTGCGGTTGAAGAAATAGTGTCGTTAATATCTAGCTCGTCTGCCGCGCCGGTACGGGCAAATTTTCGCAAACGGCGCAGCGCAACTTTAATATTTCTGGTGCCCAGCTCGACATTGTCGTCCAGGTTTTTAAAGTCTCGGCGCTCCCATACCTTCACCGCTTTCTTATTGGTACTTTCGCCACCAATTCGAATGCCTTCAGGGTTATATCCACTGTGACCGTAGGGCGAGGTACCACCGGTGCCAATCCATTTATTACCACCCGCGTGGCGGCCCTTCTGTTCGTCAAGACGCTTCTTAAATTCTTCAATGAGCTTGTCCAAGCCGCCCAAGGATTCAATCTTCGCTTTCTCTTCTTCGCTGAGCTGCTTGAGAAACTCTTTACGAAGCCAGTCATCTGGAATCATCGCCTCGATAATGTCATCAAGCGTGCTCAGTTCCGAGAAGTAACTTGCAAAGGCCTTATCAAAGCGATCGTAGTATTTTTCATCCTTGACCATACAAATACGCGCAAGCTGATAGAACTCGTCGACGTCGACAAAAGCCAAACGCGCCTCAAGCCCTGAAATCAAATCTAGCAGCTCACGGATAGTGACCGGAATGCCGGCGTTTCTGAGTCCGAGGAAAAATTGAACTAACATATTAGCCGCGACTCTCGCGACGGTGCATAAAGGCCAATCGCTCTAGTAAGTGCACATCTTGTTCGTTCTTCAACAAGGCACCATATAAAGGTGGAATCGCTTTACTGGTATCACGATTCTTTAATATTTCATCGGGAATCTCATCGGCCATCAGTAACTTCAGCCAATCTATTAATTCAGAGGTAGAGGGCTTTTTCTTCAAGCCCGGAATTTGACGAATTTCAAAGAACATCTCCATGGCCTCTGCAACCAGCTGCTTGGAAATATCAGGATAGTGAACCGCGATGATTTTCTGCATGGTATCGCGATCTGGGAAGGTGATGAAATGGAAGAAGCAGCGGCGCAGGAACGCGTCCGGAAGCTCTTTTTCATTGTTACTGGTAATGATGATAATCGGACGCTTTTTCGCTTTAACGGTTTCGCCCGTTTCGTAGACGAAGAATTCCATGCGATCCAATTCAACGAGTAAATCGTTGGGAAATTCGATGTCAGCCTTATCAATTTCATCAATCAGCAAAACCACCTGCTCATCCGCTGCAAAGGCTTCCCATAACTTGCCGCGTTTAATGTAGTTGGCAATATCGTTAACCTTTTCATTGCCGAGCTGCGAGTCGCGCAAACGCGATACCGCATCGTATTCATACAGACCTTGTTGCGCCTTTGTGGTTGACTTGATATGCCACTGAATCAAGGGCTTACCCAGCGAGGCTGCAACCTGCTCAGCAAGCAACGTTTTACCCGTGCCCGGCTCGCCTTTAATCAGTAATGGACGCTGTAATGTCACAGCAGCGTTCACTGCCATACTCAGGTCATCGGTTGAAACATAAGAATCGGTACCGGTAAATTTCATTGCTTTTTCCTGGTGAAAATATCGCACGGTTTGCTTATAACGAGGCGAAGTTTAAAATGATTGCGCAGCAGACTACCCAAGCTGGCTTTATAAGGCAATTACAAATCAGGCCAGCTATAGTAAGTGCTTTATACATAAATTCGATAAATATCGCCCTATTCACCCTTTATTGGGCTTATTTTCCAGAAATCAACAGCAATGGAGACCGATATGTCCGCCCCATTCAATGATCTAAGCCTCAGTATTGGCAACACCCCACTGATCAAAATAAACAGGATCAGCCAGCACACTATTTTTGTGAAAATGGAGAGCCGCAACCCAGCCAATAGCGTCAAATGTAGAATCGGTGCCAATATGATTTGGCAGGCTGAAAAGGACGGGCTACTTAAGGCGGGAATGGAAATCGTCGAACCTACCAGCGGCAATACAGGTATTGCCCTAGCGTTTGTAGCGGCTGCAAGGGGTTATCCGATTACCCTAACGATGCCAAACAGCATGAGTATGGAGCGCCGAAAAGTACTACTCGCCCTGGGTGCCAAGCTTATTCTGAGTGAAGGTAGCAAAGGTATGAAAGGGGCTATTGCCGCTGCCGAGGAGGTGGTTGCCAGCGATCCCGCGAAGTATTTCATGCCACAGCAGTTTAGCAACCCCGCGAACCCCGCGATTCACGAACGCACTACCGGCCCAGAAATTTGGCAGGACACCAATGGTAGCATCGATATTCTGGTGAGTGGTGTTGGCACCGGCGGCACCCTATCCGGTATATCACGATACATCAAAAATACCTGCGGCAAGGCAATCACCACCGTCGCTGTTGAGCCGGCGTCATCGACACTCATACGCAGTGCGCTCAATGGCAGCGAGCCCAGCCATGCGCCCCACAAAATTCAAGGTATTGGCGCTGGGTTTATCCCGGACAATCTTGATTTAAGTATGGTCGATATCGTCGAGGCGGTGACTGATGAGGAAGCCATGCAGTGGGCGCACCGCTTGATGAAAGAAGAAGGTATTCTGGCCGGAATTTCCAGCGGGGCGGCCATGGCGGTAGCACAGCGCCTAGCATCACAACCTGAAAATGCTGGTAAAACAATCGTCGCGATTTTGCCAGACTCAGCTGAACGGTATTTAAGCTCTGCCCTGTTTGACGGAGCCTTCACCGAAATCGAAGGCTAGTCAGCGCCGAGTGATGGGTAAAAACCTATCACTCGACACCTTTACCCTACTATGTTTTCACCCTATTTCAGTGGCTCTGCTAGCGATTTTTTAAGATCAAGTAACTCGGAATTTTGTGCAAGAGAATCGTACTTCATAAGCTCTTCAAGCTGCTGCAGTCGGAGTGTACGGCCGCTTTCGGTATCACCGACCGCCAAAGCAGCAACGACCTTATCAACCAAGGCATCGATTTTGGTCATGACCTCTTTGTTCCTTGGGTGCAATGAATACGCTCGATCTAAATAGAATAATGCACCGTTTATGTCGGCGAACTTTAAGGCCTGATCCGCTTCACTTAAATTATCCAACACCTTCTTTTGAATATCTGGAGCGAGCTCCTCAAAGGGAATATCGGGGCCAGCTTCTGGCGTATAAAAACTGAGATAGCCTGCAAAGGCCAAAACCACCGCCAATAAAGCCAAACTAAGATGCTTGGCCATACGACCAGCGCCGCTAAATTGGCGATAGAACTGATCTGCATTTTGCCAGCGCATGGTGCGCTCAAAATTTAACGCCTTTGCGATAGCCTTCCACTGATAGTGCGGAATACCTTTGATACGCTTTGGCTGCATACCTGCGTCGCGCGCTACTGTCGCCTTTTTGCGGTCAAAGGGATGTTTTCCGGTAAACAATTGATAAGCAATAACGCCGATCGCATACACGTCGTCGGCTGGATCGGGGTCAGCCCCCTCAAACATATCGCAACTCGCATAAGCAGGAGTTAAACCAACCACCTCATCAATTTCATCTTGCACCGCGCCTTCGACAGAAGACAATGCGCGGGCGATACCGAAATCGAGTACTTTTAAAACACCGGCCTCGGTCACAAAAATATTTTGCGGCTTAACATCGGAATGCACGATATTGCGCTGATGCGCGTATGCAAGACCTTGGCTCATTGCATTTATATAAGCAACCGACTGAGCGTGGCTACGAGCCTCATCTTTAATAATTTCGTCTAATGTTTGACCTTTTAATGCCTCCATTGTCATGAAGAAGACATCACCATCTCGGTCAAAATCGTAAACTGTAATTACGTTCGGGTGGGCAAGTTTTTGCGATTTATCGGTTTCTCTTTGCAGTGAAATATATGCGAGAGGATCTTGCGAAAAGTCACCGCTAATGAGTTTAATTGCTACGTAGGGATCGTGATGACGGGCTTCGATTTTACGCTGATCGACAGCTAGAAATACCGCGCCCATCCCCCCTTCGCCCAACATTTTTTCCAGACGAAAACGATCTTTTAACAAATCACCTACTTGAAAGCTCACTCGACTATTTTTAGCCGAGTTCGCCACGGTCTTAGCAGAGTCAAAAACGGCTGTTGCATCATCTTGTTGCCTTGCAGTGACGACTGTGGCGTCGTCGAAGCCCACTATTGTGTCTTCGTTTTGGTCAGGGGCAATAGCAACCGTAGCATCGTCATCAAGCGAATGGACCTCAGATATATCATCTATTTCAATGTCGTCGCTTCGGGCAGACTGTAACTCGGTAATTTCATCAATGATTATCGAGCTATCGCCGCAGGCCGCGCTATCATCTAGATCAAACAAAGACTCGTCTAGTTCGGTGTCTTCTTCATGCTCAGCACGCTCCACACCCACGATCTTTGTTTTATCTTCTTCGCTCATTCCGCTACTCTCCCTATAGGGTTTACATCCTTTTGCAACAACTCTGGCCAACGCTGCAGCCAGCAGCAACTATGATCTATATCTGCAAGTATTTTATATTGCCCGCCATGCAGGGAGACAAAATTAAGTAAGTGAGAAGACGACACATTTTTGTCTTCTGCACCGCCAAAGTGTAAAAACTTTAGTGTGCCTGGGTAATTAAGCTTCGCGGGATCTAGCGAATCCGACAGCGGCAAATAGCCATGATGAGCCGTCCACGACGCCACATCAAGATTGCCCGCAATGGTGACAACGCTGACTAAGGATGGTATTTGCTGAAAAAACAAATCCGAGGCCATCAACATCGCTAAACTGCCACCACCGCTATAGCCGATCAACGTAGATTGATCGATATCAAACTCCTCAGCAATGTCGTTTACTGCCGCCACCATACTCTGTACCACAACAGGGGAATATCGCGCTGATGTCCAATATATATCCTTACAATCGCCATCTTGAAATAAGCCCATATAACAGGGCCGCCCAAGGTAGAGAATATTTTCAGAATCCAGATTCGCCAAGCTTAATGCCAGTGGCTGCTTGGTCGTCGGGTCTGCGGACACTTCTCTACCACCAAGCCATGGCCGACCATCACCTTCTATATAGATATGTATGCGCCGGCTGTGAGGTTGCTTAATTCGCAAGTACGCAACGTGATTAAAGCCGTCCCCCTTTATTACGCGGTGCTGCATGCCGTATTCAATTGCACTTGCGTCTATCTTCTGTGTCGGGCTGCTGCATGCAGAAAGGCACAACACAGAAATAAAAAGGCCCAAATGACAGAAAAACAAAATCCTGCATTTGAGCCATTTGTGAATGCGTCGTGACATTAACTCTACGCTTGCTAAGTTGCCACGTTGTTTCATTACTTCCTTCTATACTACCCGCACAAAGTCACGCCTAGGGAAACTCATACCTTAGACCAACCGTTGCCGTGTATTTGTTTAGGTAGTCGTGATAAAACAAACGCTCATATACTGCGTAAGCAGCGAAACCACCGCTAAACTGTGCAGAAGCGCCCCACGAAACCAACACGGTACTGGAGTCTGGATCGTCGGCTTCATTAGCGAAACTGCTGATAGCGCTTTTATCCGAATCATTTAAATTTTGGCCATTTGCAGTATAAGCGTCACCATCAGTTGCGATTAACTCCACCCTTAAGGAAGGCAACAACACCCCCCAATCTTGTAAAATGGGGTAATCACTTTGAACCGACAAAGTCAGCGTCGTTGAATCAATATCTTGACTATCTATACTCCGAATTATGCCAAAACCTGAGGCCGACGTTTCGCGATACGCATCGAGTTCTCCAGACAGAAGCAACAGACGAGCCTGAGGTGTAACGCGAAGACCGCCGTAATTTTTTTCCATACCCAATGAAAAATCACCATACCAATAGCTGCCATCGGTCGACGCAGTAAAGCTATCTCCAACCGTGGTTCTTGCCACATCCACATCTAAAGCACCGTAGGCAATTAGACCAGCAACAAAATTATCACCCCAGTATTTGGCACCGTGAACCCCAAAGGTGGTAGACGACACTTCGCTGCCTCCGTTCTGGGTGTCCAGATCACTATCACCGTCAGAGCCACTAAGCGACAGACCTAAAAACGTCGCGTCATCTAATCGGTAATCAAAACCCAAGGTAATCGAATTGATTTCTTGCTCATAGCCGCCACTTTTCGATGTGGCGTGCCTATCGCGGTTAGAGTAATCTGCGAAGCTAAACAGGGAGAATCGACTACCATTTAGCATGGCATTATCTGCGTCGTCGGCTCCTGCCGCACCACCAAGTGCGCGATAATCAAACGCGGTTTTATTAGATTTTTTGCCACTCATATTACGCTGGCTAATTATCTTGGAACCGATAGTCATCGCCACTTCCTGCGCTTGACTACCCGCCGACTCACTCACCGTCGCGCCACAAATATCGAAGTCCCTGGTTTCTACGGGAACAGCCGTTTCAGGAAAGGTAACTATCTCGCCTTCGGTAGTTTCAGCAACTCGGGGAACGCCCGATGAGGAAGCTGCAGTGCTAAATTCGCCACTTCCCTGCCCACCTGTAGGGGGGATGTATTCACCGGAATTGTCACCACCAGATACGACTTTACTATTACACTCCACATCACTTGCTTCCGCCAAAACAGCGCTGGGAAGTAACAATAGCCCACAGCTAATAGCTAAGACGCTAGAAACTGCTTTGTTTACAAAATAAGTTTTCACGTTGTTATCTCTCTCTAAATTTTGGTAAAAAAACTCGGAAAAATTAAACCTATCAGTGAGTAATTAATTTACGTCAGCTTTGGGAATAAAGAAAAAGTCGCCAACCTCATGTCCAGCGCCTTTAATAATTTTATAAACTGGCTCTTGAATGAAATTGTTCAGCGCTGCCTGCTGGGTCACCGGCTCTCGAATTTGGGCATATAAATCAGGCGCCGACAATAATCCTTTATTGGCGCGCAATACATTTATCAACTCCCTCGCGAACACCGAATGTCCGTCACCGCCCTCGTCAATCACAGGCTTATCGCCACCAGATGACATGAGTAAACGTGAGCGCCGAGGCAGCTTGTATTTAACGTACTCGGGGTTATCTGACTCCCGACCTTGACCTAAAAACAACTGACCTGGCGCCGAAGACAACAAGCCGCCGTAGCAGGAATCTGCAATTACTAACACGCGCTTGGCTTGCAGCCGGCCTAAATGATTGCTAACAAATTCATTGGATATCCAAAAAGCATCATTCGGTGGCGGATCTGCATTTATTGGCAACCAATAGCCGGTATCCCGCTCGCCAACATTAACCATGCTACCGTGACCAGCATAGTAGATAAGTAAATTATCTTTTTCCGTCAACACGCTGTGCAGCTCGTTAATCGCCTGCATTACTGTTAGTCGATCTGAATCAAGCAAGAGCTGGACTTGAAAACCATATTGCTTTTCAAGAATGTCACCAATCTCTCTGGCGTCGTTTAGCGGCGTTTCTAAATCATCTAATATCGCGTAGTCCCGATTACCAATTACCAACGCATAATAGCGACCGAAATCCATATCATCGAATTTAGTTCCGCCGCCAACGGCAGTAGGAGACGTCTTAGGCATCGATAAAGCAGGTGTCCGCAATCTTGGTATGGTAGATAGTTTGCGTTCTACGCTGGCGCGGTCGTTGTGTACTGATTTAAGCAATTGCTGCAGAGTAGCTAACTCTGCACCGGCGTTTTGTGCAACTGCGGTCGAGGTATTCGCGCTACTCACTTGCTTTTTTAAGGCTGCCACTTGACGATCTAGCAATGCCAGCTGCTGATCTTTAGCCTTTAATTGATTTGCCAATTCAGCGCGTAACTCCTGCTGTTCGCGCTGCGCTGTTTCTTGGTAAATTAAGCTGTCTTCTGGCATTCCCCAAGCCTGCCGATAATAATTTATCGCTTGCAGGCGGTCTTTCTCAACACCCAAGCCCTGCTCATACAATGTACCTAGATTAAATAAGGCGCTCTTATTACCTTGATCAGCGGCCTTTTGGTACCAAAATATTGCTACTTCGTAATTTGGTTCGGTGCCAAGCCCCTTCTCAAAAATTTCACCTACCGCAAGCTGTGCCTCTGCATCACCCTGCTCTGCGGACGGCAACCAAACCTTTAATGCTGTTTTATAATCGGCTCGGTCATATGCGACATACTCACCGCCGCGAATTCGACAATCTGCTGCAGTGGTTTTTACAGGACGTCGTGGCGACATGTACGACATATTGCCTAACTTGCGCAGCTGGCCCGGCAGCAGGCAATCAACAATTTGCAAGCCCGCTATAACATCTTCTGTGCTAGCAGGTACTGCACCCGCGTCATTTTCTTGTGTGTTTGAACACGCCGATACGCCACTAAAAAGCATGACAATCAAGCAACCAAGCCACCAGCGACGGTAACTACCCTTAAGACTAGCCATGACTGCCTCCGCAATACCCTAGATTATGGTTCCATCCCGACCGAGCCGCATATCCAACTGCGCTCCGCTTACTACAATATTATTTTTATCTATTTCAACTTACGGAAAACCATATCAACGCGGCCAAGACTCACCACGCACTGATCCCGCAGGATAACACTTGCACTGGCTTCGTCGTCGACTCGCAGGCCGTTCGTCGAACCCGCGTCCTCTAACGCCCAATCTCCTGCTTTATATAATAGCTTAGCGTGTTGTAAGGAGATACTAGGATCATCGACGCGAATTTTAACGTCTTGACCTCGGCCTATCGTCCAAAAAGCGTCGCTTTTCTTGGCGGAAATACCGTAAACCAGCGGCCGAGATTGATTAATATAAAAAACCAGCACCACATCAGGGTCAAGCTGCTTTGCCGTAATGGTTCGCGTGATCAGCTTATCAACCGCTTCTTTGGTATAGGCAGGATTCTGGGTGGACACATTTGTCCAACCCGATGGCAATTGGTAGGATTGTTGAAAAGAAGTCTGATCTCCATCGGGCTCTTCATCAATAACCACAGAGCCACCTGAAGAGATATCTTTCTGTGGTAAGCGGGAAGCAACGATTGTTCTGCCGTCGTCGGCACTACTTTTTAAATAGTATGCTGCCTCGCCAAACTTGATTACGTCCCCCACCTTAACCTTTGTTGGACGTGTGATTTGACGATTATTCACCGAGGTGCCATTGGTGGAATTTAAATCCTCCAACAACCACTCTTCGTCAATAAAACTTAGCTTAGCGTGGCGCCGCGACAGTAAATCTTTAGCGATAGTGATGTCATTGCCACTATCGCGGCCAATCACCACTGATGTGGCAGTAATCACATGTGATTCACCACCGTCTACGCCTACTAATTCCAGATCCATCGACTTCCCTAAAAACGTTTTTAAAACGCAAACCCGCTTCTTATGCCATTTAAGGCGCTACGATCAGGCTATCCTTATTTTTGATATTGGTGCGATTCTTACGCAAAGTATAGCGAATCTACGACGATTTAAAAGCAATCAGACGAGATCCGCATCAAAGCCGAAAGAGCTCAATCCGAACCGATGCTGGGCTCTGTGCGCCCACTGGCCGCGACTTTACTCGGCGCGACCCTTTTGCCCTCATTGTTCTGACGAGGGAAAACAAACGCGAGCACAACACCAAGCACTAAGGCGAGTATTTGACCCGCGACGATGATGATCAGCATAGGTACTGCCTTTGCCACACCATCTGTAAAAATCGTCAACACCGCGCCCCCCGCAGACGGCACCCATAATTCAGACACATCGGGGTGACGAGCGGGTAAAAATAGAAAGACCACGCCGGCAATCATCAGCCAGTACCTCACCACGCCTATTTGCACGCGGCGCAGTAACATACACCAGATCAAGCCCGCCAATAATCCAACGCCAAGATATACCTGCCAAGCGAGTTTGTAATCACTCATGTCAACCATGTAGGTCCCTACTCCACCCAGTTAATAATACGATCTTCGTAATCCGTATCTTTAAGCTCGTTTTCACTAATGCAACGACCACGGATAGACACACCGGCCTCATGAACGCTATTTACATCACCAGAAATCAGGGGATGCCAATCTTCCAACATACGCCCCTCTGCCAGTACGCGGTAAGCACAACTTTCAGGTAACCAATACATGTCATCGGGATCGCTATGCCTTAAAGACACACAATCCGGCACTAATTTCCTGCGCGCGCTGTAGTCGCTGCAGCGACATAAATTCGTATCCAGCAAACGACAAGCCACATCCGTGTAAAACACGTCACCATTGTCGTGATCTTCCAATTTATGCAGACAACACTTACCACAGCCGTCGCAAACTGACTCCCACTCCTCGGCTGACATTTCCGCTAAGGTCTTTTGCTCCCAAAATGGGCGTCGAACAATGTCTGCCATAGCCTAATTTAGTCGTCAGTCTCCGGCCCTACCCGCGGGTTTAATCGCTCTGGCTGGGGCGGAAGTTGCAGGTAAAAGCCGTTATTTTCAATCTCGCCCATCACCTTTGCGACATCGGCCCGGGCCAATTTTCGCTCGGCATGCAAAACAATGGTCATAGAACGCTGAGGCTTACCGAAACGAGAAAGTAATTCCTCTGGTACCCGCGCTAAATCTTCCTGGTGATCCACGTACAAATACATGCCCTCTGTACGTGAGCTCCGGTAAACCGCACAAATTCGTTTCATGCTTTTTTCTCACTTAACGCGAGTAATTTATCGCCGATCAAAGACTTGCGCCATGTTGTAAGCGCATCCGGTAAACGAGCGCTGCGAATTATCTCTTCAATATCACGCTTTTTAACAAACACTTCGGGCGCCACACCCAGCTGATTAGCGACTTCTTCCGCTACCGCCTTGAATTGCTTGTAGCGCTGTGTTTGCGCTGGTGTCAGAGGTTTTGGCGCTGGCAAAGGGAATTCACTGTCATCGGCTGAGCGCCCTTCAGCGAGCAAATCAAGTATTGCCTCACCATATCGCCGAATACTACTTGGCGATAACTCTTTTATTCGGCTTAACTGGCTACTATCTGCGGGCTGCAGTCTTGCGATCTCAAAGCAGGCGGCGTCTTTTAACACGCGACCTCTTGGAATGTTTCGTTCTCTAGCTTCAGTCTCACGCCACGCGCACAGTATTTTCAAGATATATTGCTGCCTAGCAGTCAACTTCCAAAGGGACTTGATACGCAGATAATACTCACTGGCATCAGTTGGCTTTTCCGCCTGCGCGGTAATGGCAGCGCAATCCTCTTGCCACCATCCCAGCGCCCCCTTCTCCTCTAAGCGTTTACACAGAATGGGGTATATCCGCTGTAGGTATAGTACATCCAGCGCCGCGTAAACGCATTGACTCTCGCTCAGTGGACGACGCAACCAATCGGATCGGGTCTCACCTTTTTCGACATGGACTCCCAAGCAATCCATCACTAGCCGCTGATAACTTAAGCCCGCGCCCATTCCCGCCAATGCAGCGCCAATTTGGGTATCGAGCAGTGGCTGCGGAACGCACTGGAATAAGACGTTAAATACCTCTAAATCCTCACTGCAGGAATGAATAACTTTCGGTAAATCCATCCGCCGCAGTAAAGCGGTAAACGCCGACCAATCGCTAATAGAGAGAGGGTCAATCAGGTATAGCTCACCATTTGCGCCAACCTGCAGCAATCCCGCAATCGGATAGAAGGTATCGGTGCGAATAAACTCAGTATCGATGGCAAAAAATGCGGCTGTCGCCCAATTTTTACAGGCAGCATTCAGCGCCGCGTCGGTATCGATATAAACGCGGGATTCAAGAGGATCAGTCAATGGGACGGCGTCCTTTAAGTGCATGTGCCAGCGTACCGCTGTCCACGTATTCTAATTCACCACCCAAGGGTACCCCGTGGGCTATGCGACTCACGGCGATTCCGCGACTGCGCATTTGCTCGGTAATATAATAAGCCGTCGCCTCACCCTCAACGGTCGGGTTAGTCGCTAATATTAGCTCGCTTACCGACAATTCAGCCGTGCGCTGAAGTAATCTGTCTATACCTATTTCCGCGGGACCAATTCCGTCGATGGGTGACAAATGGCCCATCAATACAAAGTACAAGCCCTTGTAATCGCCGCTGTGCTCAAAAGCGACAACGTCCGCAGGTGACTCAACGACACAGATTGTTTGCTGATCACGGCGCTGGTCAGCGCAAATAAAACACTGCTCATTCTCAGTCAAGGTGCGGCAACTATTACAGTGTCCAACATGCTCCGCCGCCTTACTCAGGGCAGCGGCCAAACGCGCAGCCCCCGGACGATTCCGTTCCAACAACTGAAAGGTCATACGCTGCGCAGATTTTGCACCCACACCCGGCAAACAGCGCAGGGCATCAATCATTTCATCTATTAGCGGGCTATAGCTCATATTCAGAACGGCATCTTAAAGCCGGCGGGCATACCGAGCCCAGACATCATGCCGCCCATTTTATCTTGGTTGTTTTTTTCTACTTTACGAACAGCATCGTTCACCGCCGCAGCCAATAGATCTTCCAAAATTTCTTTGTCTTCCGACATCAGGCTTGCGTCAATCGCCACTCTGCGCACATCGTGACGGCCAGTCATAGTGATCTTCACTAAGCCCGCGCCAGACTCGCCTTGCACTTCAACATTGGCGAGCTCATCCTGCGCCTTTTGCATTTTTTCCTGCATTTCGGCAGCTTTCTTCATTAATTCATTCAAATCAGGTTTCATAGTTCTATCTCATTCAGATCTTTTGAAATCTAGTTAAAAAGTAGCGCTCTATTCATGCACTTAAGCCGCTCAGTTATGCCATCCAATCGTCAACAAAGTCTAAGCAACTGGATCTAGTCGTCATGGTCTAGTCGACAAGGCGCACTGAGTCTTCATCTAGCACACCATCAAATTCCGCTATGATACGATTCACATAGTTGTCGGCGCGCAGGGCATTTTTAGCAAGGACTAAGCGCTCGTCCAAACATCTCTGTTTAAAGCCCGCTGGGGTTTCAATATCAAGCTCGGCAATAGTAACGGTGACCTGGAGCGACTTACCGAAATACTCTGAAAGCAGCTCACCTAGTCGCTCGACGTTACGATCGCTTAGAAACGCGGTGTTCGCAGAATCCACAACGAACTCGACACCGTTGTCCGACTTTGCCGCTATTTGGCAAAGCCCCGCCAAGTTTCCTAACATTCCAGGTAATTGAAACACGTCAAATTGTTCGCGCCATACCTTCTCATTGAGTTGCGAAAAATCGATTCGCTCTGTAGTCAATTCTACTCTTGAGTCACGAGCCTGTGCTATCGGCTCAATCCCCGCAACTTGCTGCTCTTCGACTACAATCGCGACTTTCTCGAGAGCTAGATCAGACGCCGCGTCAAAGCCAACGGGGCTTGCAGGTTTTTCGACGTGAGCGGCAGCTATGTCGCTTGGTATATCGTTCGAAGACATCACGTCAGGCACGCCAGGCGACTCATCTATCGCCGGCTGTGTCTGCACTTGAGAGGTGTTCTCAGCAGCTTGTTTTGCTGACGGCGAAACCGTCAAATTTTCAGGTCTTACGTCCAGCTTAGCGCTGATGCTTGTCGGCGCATCATCTGCCGAATCAAGCGTCTGCGGCTTTTTTACCGGAGCAGCGGCCTCCGCCACTGCAGATACAGGCCTAGGTAATACTTGGCGAGGCGCGTCAATAACCCCTTGGGGTTTAAACGCGAGCATTCTGAGCAGAACCATTTCTAGACCTGCTCTGGGGTCGGGCGCCAAGCCCATATCGCGACGCCCTGCCAGTCCTATCTGGTAATAAAACTGCACATCTTCTGCTGTAAGTTTGCCCGCTAACTCTATGATTTTAGAGCGATCGCCAAGGCTATTATCCAAGCCGTCAGGTATTGTTTGCGCCACGGCTAAGCGATGCATAACAAGCAATAGCTCACTGATTACACCAGGGAAATCAGCCCCCATTTCGGCAAGGTCCGCCACCACAGCCAGTAGCCCAGCACCATCACTGCTGGCCAAAGCTTCAATTAACCGATAAACAGAATTATGGTCGATGGTACCTAACATCTGCCGCACGTCTGCCTCACCAAGCTTGCCGGAACCAAAGGCAATCGCCTGATCCGTTAAACTAAGAGCATCACGCATACTGCCGTCGGCGGCACGACCCAATAACCACAGCGATGACTCATCGAACTGAACCATCTCTTGGCCGAGTACAGTCTTTAAGTAGTCGACAATTCGCTCAGGCGTCAGGTTTTTTAAATTGAACTGCAAACAGCGCGATAAAATCGTCGCCGGCAATTTTTGAGGATCGGTGGTCGCCAGTAAAAACTTCACATGCGCCGGAGGTTCTTCCAAGGTTTTCAGCAGCGCATTAAAACTGCTGCTACTGAGCATGTGCACCTCATCTATGAGGTAAACCTTATAGCGGCCTTGGCTCGGCGTGTACTGGACGTTATCTAAAATTTCACGGGTGTCTTCAACCTTGGTTCGCGACGCCGCGTCAACCTCGAGCAGATCAACGAATCGACCCTCGCTAATTGCGACACAGGCATTGCATTGCCCGCAAGGTTCAGAGCTAACGCCAACTTCACAGTTAAGACATTTGGCTAAAATACGGGCGATGGTGGTTTTACCCACACCACGGGTACCGGTAAACAAATAGGCATGATGAAGGCGATCGTGATCTAGGGCATTTACTAATGCCTTTAAAACGTGATTCTGCCCCGCCATTTCACGAAAGGTTTTCGGGCGCCATTTCCGCGCCAACACCTGATAGCTCATTGAACAATTCCTAACATGCAAGCAGCAAGGATACACCAGCCCAGCATGGACATAAACCAATGAAGGTAGAGGAAAATAAACGTAGAAAGGGGATTAAGCAGAACTTGGTGGCGGTCCAACCAGCCACACCCCGGCACACGAGTTGATAACTACCGTTGCTCCCTTCCGGGCCTGGCGGGGTTTGCTATCTATCGTTGCGAGGGGACCGGAAGGACCACCGCAGAAGACACGCTGTGACAGTGCCTCAACGCGGGCGCTATTGTCGGCGAAACACTTGGCACATGCAAGGGACCCGCCGACGAAATCACAGGAAAATGTCGAATAATATCAACGCGCCACCGCAGAACCCGGTGGGAACTTAGCCAGAATCGCTGACACCGTTTCAAGTACATACAAGCGCCGTTCTTCTGGCGTTTTCAAGCTAGGAATAACCCGCTTTGTCATACCGCGCCACAATAATTTTTTCGATGCGGGGTCAATCACATCAATCATTAAGGTGCTTTCTTTGTAGTTTCGTACCCAGATATCGTCATCGTAAAAATGACTGCGGCCGAAATAGCCGAAACCGGGGCGATAACCACAGTGGTAGCATGGGTAATAGCCGTAATGGGTATACCAGGAACCAAAATTATCGATGGCAATTTTATCCTCTTGCCCCAACTGGTAACTCACCAATACAGACGCTTGGCTGACATCTGCGACCTGCTTCAAACCTTTAGCGGTAAATTGTGCGTCTACCGCATCCACAACTCGCTGCCGAACCAAGTCATTGTCAATTTCTGGGTCGGCATGCTTGGCGGGCAATAGCCAGGCATAAGTCGATACACCGCTAAAATCAAACTCCTGAGAATAATCGGTCGAAACCGGAACCCCAGCGCAGGCCGCCAACAAAGCCACCACAACAGCCATTACTATCTTTTTCATTACCGTCTCCCCAAGCACTTTTAAAATACCCATTAAAACTATGACTGCAAAACAACCCAAAGCGCTAATTGACCCCGCACGACTCGCAGCAACAAACGGCCCTTACTCGCAGACAATACCTCACTAAATTCTTTTACATCGGCAACGCGGCGCTGGTTTACCGACACGATCAAATCACCTTGCGCCAATTTTCCCGCAGCTTCTGCTGTATTCGCCACCTCAGTCACCAACACGCCCTGACCATTTTCGGCGTCGCGGAGTGTTACTCCCTTGAGGAGCTCACTGGTCGCCTCGCCAACTGTAGCGACAGGCAATGTCACCATTTCAGCGAGCTCCGCGCGAAACTCCTTGCGCTTGCCCTCTCTCAAGGCTGTAACAATAATACGATCACCAACCCGCTTTAGACCAACCGCATTGCGTAATTGTGCAGAACTAAGGATATCCTTGCCATCCACCTCGACGACGACATCCCCTGCCTGCAAACCGGCTTGCTCGGCGGCAGACCCGCTCTGAACCTCAGCAATCACCGCGCCGCGCTGATGTTTTCCGACCTTAAAGGCATCGGCCAACTCCGGCGTTAAATCCTGAATAACCACACCGAGTTGACCACGACGCACCTCGCCGTGCTCTAAAATTTGATCAATACTAACTTTCGCCATATTGATCGGTATGGCAAAACCAATTCCTACATTTCCACCAGCAGGCGCTAAAATTGCGGTATTCACCCCAATCAGTTCGCCCCGCAAATTAACAAGCGCACCGCCGGAGTTTCCCGGATTTATTGAGGCGTCGGTCTGGATAAAATTTTCATAACCTTCAATTCCCAAGCCAGTACGCCCCAAGGCGCTCACGATACCGGTTGTTACGGTTTGCCCTAAGCCAAAGGGATTGCCAATGGCAACGACGTAGTCACCTACCTCTAATTTATCAGAGTCAGCCAATTTAACGCTGTGCAAATTTTTGGCATCTATTTTTAACACTGCGATGTCGACATCGGGATCGGAGCCAACAAGTGTCGCAGTGAAATTGCGACCATCTTCCATGCTGACGGTAATTTCATCCGCGCCGTTGATGACATGATGATTAGTCAGAACAATGCCTTTCTTGGCATCAATGATAACGCCCGAGCCAGCCGCCTGGGTGCGACGTTGCTGGGGACGCTGCATCTGCTGTTCAGGCACATTAAAGAAACGTCGAAAAAATGGATCATTCAGCAACGGGTTTTGACGAATAGTCTGTGTTGTATAGGTCGATATATTAACGACAGCAGGGTTGACGGTTTTTAGCATTGGCGCAAGGCTGGGAAGCTCGCGACCATTACCATCCTGCTGAGGGAAAAATGCCAAGCTGCCCTGTGCAAGACCAGCTAAAAAACAAAATATCAATACGCGAAGTAGTTTTTGGCGTGATGCGCGAAGCGACAGAAGCATATTAGTCATATCTTATATCAGACTCCCAATAGTCATTAACTGTGACCGTTAGAGTCCCGCTTTGGCTAAAAAATTCCGCAGAGGCATGAATTGCGCCTTATCTTTCTTAAACCAGCTTTTCAGCCATTGAGCGTGATATTTCTTTTTGAATTGTCGACTTGAAGGCACCCATCATTAGGCCCAACTTGATATCAACCTTCACTTCGTCAATCCCCAAGGTAATTCGCCCTTTTACACCAGAACGTGCAACCTCGAGCTCATCATTATTTAGCCAGCGAGAACTCAACTGATAACGCTCTTCTAATTTGATCGCCATCTGCCGGATTAACTCGCGAAGTTCTTCTGGTTTTTTATTATGGCGTTGACGAAGAGAAATATTCGACACAGATTGATTACCCCACAAAAAGAGACGTAGCTTGATAAGACATTTGCATTATGGCACCTCACACGAAAATTGCCCAATTACTGTGCACAACGTTGACACAGCTGAAACCGTTGCACAGGATCACTAAAGTGCAGGCAAAAAAAAACCGCTTTTACGCGGTTTTTAAAACTTTGGTGGAGCTAGGCGGGATCGAACCGCCGACCTCTTGCATGCCATGCAAGCGCTCTCCCAGCTGAGCTATAGCCCCAAAGTGGAGGCTGCGCATATTACGGTCAGCCCCAGAACTTGTCAACACATCGACTTGAAATCACTGCATTTTTCTATTCATTGTCGCTAGGGAATGCCCGCTCCAACTATGAGCTAACTCCCCACATTGCAGGAATTTGCTATGCGAGCTCCTGATACTGCTTTTCCAGCTTTTTCAGGCGTTTTTTACCTACCCCACCCAAGACTTCTATGGCATGACGCAATCGCGCTCTGCTCATATCTGGGCCTAACACTTCCATCGAATCAACAACTGAGATCGACGAAGTTGTACCCGCAATAGCGATAAACAATGGCGGCATAAAATCCTTTAACTTGATTCCCAAGCCATCGGCCAAGGATTTCACCTCTGCGAAAATTCGATCACGCTGCCAATCATTTAACGATTCCAAGCGCCACGCCGCGCACTGCAACAAGGTGACTAACTCTTCTTCACTTAGACTTGAAGCGGCGAAGCTCGCGGGAGTAAGCGGCAACATACCCGACAAAAAGAACGCCGCCAACGGTGCCATATCGCTAAACACTTCAATTCGGGACTGCACATGCGGCAGCATTTTCATTAACGTCTCGCGGTTAAAGGCCCACTCTTGCATACGATCCGCCAACTGCTCAAGACTGCAATCTTCACGAAGCCACAAGCCGTTTAGCCAGCGCAGTTTTTCAACATCGAATATCGGCCCACCCAAACTCACTCGGGTGATATCGAAGTTGTCGATCATGGTTTGCAGACTGAATTTCTCGCTTTCATCAGGCATCGACCAGCCCATGCGGCCTAAATAATTCAACAGCGCCTCGGGCAGGAAACCCATGCGTTGGTAGTACCAAATACTGGTCGGATTTTTGCGTTTACTGAGCTTGCTTTTATCGGGATTTCGCAACAGGGGCAGATGGCATAACACCGGCATTTCCCAGCCAAAATACTCATACAGTAATTTGTGTTTAGGGGCAGAATTAATCCACTCCTCACCGCGCAGCACATGGGTGATCTGCATCAAGTAGTCGTCGACCACGTTTGCCAAATGGTAGGTCGGCAAGCCATCAGATTTTAAAAGGATCTGGGCATCTACCTGCCCCCACTCCAATTCAATTTTACCCCGCAGCATATCGTCAACTTCGCAGCGGCCATCGTCCTCAGGCACGTGCATTCGAATCACATAAGCATCACCAGCCGCTTCGCGACGCGCATGCTCAGCATCGTCTAATTTCAGATCTGAATACTTTAGAGCGGTATGCCCGCCTGCCTCGCGACGGGCTTCACGCAGCACATCCAATTCTTCAGCTGTCCTGTAGCAGCGAAAGGCATGTCCGGCAGCAATAAGTTGTTCACAATGCGCTTTGTAAATTTCACTGCGTTCGCTCTGGCGATACGGCCCGTGCGGCCCACCAACGTCTGGGCCCTCTGCCCACTCTAAACCCAGCCAGCGCAGTGAATCCAAAATCGCCTGCTCAGACTCTGGAGTAGAACGCTGTTGGTCGGTGTCTTCTATGCGCAGCAAAAACTCGCCACCTTGGCTTTTCGCAAAACAATAATTGAACAGTGCAATATAAGCCGTGCCTACATGCGGGTCACCGGTGGGCGAAGGAGCAATACGAGTGCGAACAGTCATGGAGTGTTTATTACCATTTGAATACAATAGACATTTAGCCTCACATCAATTTGCGTGAGCGGGCCATTCAGGCCGCCATTATACGTGCCGGACGAGGCAAGATTCACCCACCCGCAGAGGTATTTCGCGGCAGATGCACAAAAAATTACTTAATCGCCGCTTTTGCGTCGCCCCCATGCTGGACTGGTCTGACCGAAATTAATTTTTATTTAAAATCAATTACTTACAAAATTATAAAAATAAATTGAAGCAAATTTTAAGCACATACTTTAGCTTCCGGCGAGTAAAACGCGAGTTTACACCCACCAGTTAGCCAAATATTGGATTTTCGATTGCTTTATTTAGGGGTCGGGTTTAATAATCGGGATATCAAAAGGCAATTACAGGGAGGAAGGATTAGCGCGAAGTGTTTAAAAAGATGGCCCCTTTCAGAAAGGGGCACAGGTTCTTGGGATCTCGCCGTCAAACCAGACCCAAGGTATTACAACGGAATCATAGCCAATCAGGATGCGGTTGGCTACTTTTCCTTCAAATATCGGAGATTCACTCGATGCTGATTGCTTTGCAAACGATTGAGTTAGCCCTCGCGATCATTGCCAATGTAGCGCAGATTCTTTCTATATTCTGCCCCTACATTTGCGAAGATCACATTTTGCGACACTTATTGTTGTTGTCGTAGGGACTGCCGCCTGACCGATTAGCAGGGTCAGGCGGCTTTTGGATCGCACCCCACGAAGACCGACGCTTTAACTATTAATAGCTACCCCAACAGTGACCACTGGGGATTAACAGAGTTTTTACTCTGCCCCCAAATATCCCAATTCCCCAGCCACTACAGCGATATACGACTAATTCAATTCCAGCGCACCACACCCCCAGAGTGCCGTGGACAATAGCGCAACATATTGATTAATATAAATTTACAGTGCTTTTACTAAAAACCAATACACTGCCTTTATCACTTTTTAACTTGCACACACCTCACCCGAACAACTGGACTTTGATCAGGTGTATTAGCAGCAATTCCTTGCTTGGCCCTCGATTCACCCACCATAACGATTAATGCAGATGCGATATCAGTCGACGCGTTGTCACACGCAGCTTTAGAAGAGAACCCGCCCACCGTACTCATGCTTGGGTCGCGAATAGTCCCGCGGGGCGAATCAATATGCATTGTCACAATCAGTATCCATTCCAACATAGAAAATCCTTTTAAGTTGCTAAGCTAGCCGCATTATCGCTATATTTGCGTCACTTAAAAATAACTGTATATTCATACAGCATGATTACACTCAGATACAGATATAACTCGATATTCAAATCGGTACGCGAAGGCGACATCCCGAAGCACGAGCTATTGCCGGTACTGACCAAAGACGGTGATTTTGAGCGTGTGAAGTGGCTTGGCTTTATAGACCTTGAAGACGCGAAGGCAATGGCGAATGCCAAACCCGTGAAGCTGGATATTCACCAATACAGCACATCCGTCGACCCAATGCCTAAGTGGCGATATATGCCAGAAGGCTTGGCGGTACAGGGCTGCTTAACGAATCTGGGTGTTTACGCGGTAGCTGAAGATGGAAGGCCGCGAATGGTCAAAAGGCCCGCTCCAGAATAATCGTGCTATATTTCAGCAAACATGATCACGGAGGATCACATGCTAGTACTCACAGTCAAAGAAGGCGAAAGCATTTATATCGGCGATGATACTGTCGTAACGCTAATCGCAAAGCTGACCGGCGAAGCTGTTTTAAGAGTCGACACCGATCAGGTTATTACGATTGATAACAACGCACCCAAAACAATATTGCCAAATAAAACTGAAGCTTTCGGGAGCAATTAATGGCTTTAATTAAAAATATACGAATGGAGGGAGGTGCGGGTTATGGAATATTGGTTCAAGTTTTGGCGAAGTGCACACAATCACCATACTCCCACTGCCACTGGAAGCGCTCGCTTTACAAATACATGAAGGCAGACCATGCCAAAAGTCTTATGGTCAACGGTACCGTGAAGGTCGGGAGCCTTTATGATTTTCGAAATATCGACGAGCACGACGAGTGGATCGGCGACCGCCTAGAGGGATTCCAGAGCAGGTATACAACCAATACCTATTTTGAAAAAGAGAACTTCCACGGCGCAAACCTTGAAAATGTAAGGATCGATATGGGCGGCAGAGCGACCGCTACAGTTTTGTATAGCTCTCCAGATTATTACCTTTATTGCACAAGTATTCGCAAAGACAAAAAGATTCTATTGGAATCAGAAAAATATGATACGTGCGTCGAGATAACAAACCCGAACTTATTTTTTGACGAGCTCACAAAAGCAATTTCGAAAAGATTCAACCTCCTTTATCAATCCTACGAATGCAGGCCTGTTATATACAAAAAAAAATCTCTGCTGATTGATACTAAAAAGAAAATAATAACAAATGATCTTTGGTATACGAAATGCGACATTGCTCGCTATAGAAACCAAAGAGAAGTTCGAACCCGATGGGCCCCAATTAACAGAACCAAAAACCCCATAGACCCAAACTCTTTATCTCCCTTTGATGTACCGTCACTTTCACAATACTGCCGAATTATCGAGGTATGATAACTAAAAAATCAAACTAAAACGAACAGTCGCAATTTTTTGCTGCCCAGATATGGGCAGCCCATGCGCCAGCCCCATGAACATTAAGTCCCAATAGGGCATGAAGTCTCTATTAAATCCTGCACCAGCGCGAGCAACTCAGCGTTCGCGGCCTCAAACAGATCGACATCAATGTGCATAAAGTCGGTCATGTAACCGTCGAAGAAACCAGTCCCGGCAGTCGCTTTAGAACCCAGCGCAATCGCGCCGGTAACTGTAGGTGGTGTTAATCCTACAAACACAGATGCAGCGCCGCCGTTTATCGATAAGCGGATCTTGTCGGTGCCATCAAACGTAGCGATGTAATAATTCCACGACTCTTCTTGGCCCGCATCTAAATCAATTTGAACGGTGGCACCAGTACCGAACTTAAAGATAATTTCGTCAGCGCCAGTCTGGCCGACAAAAAAACCATTACCACTGTCAGCACCCAACATATAGCGCGCCTCCGCGTAGGCAGCAGCAGCTTTAAATGTGCCAACAAACGAAAACGCAGCATTAAAATCTGGGGCGTCTCCAGTTAACGCGCACTGTTGTGATGCGGCCTTATCAAACAAGGCAGATGCATAGTCACCAGCAGTACCAAGCGCAAGTGATGGCCTCTTAGTGTTTGTTGACTGCGTAAAAGTTTGACCCGTACCTTTGCGGTCAACAAAAGTGACTATTTTTGGCCCGTTCAGCGTGACGTGACTTGGGTCAGCTTGAAACCAATTTATTAGATTGTCGTTAGCAATTAGCGTTTCGGCTAATGTCGCACCAACCGGGCACTCAGTAAACGCGCCATCAATTACAAATCCAGACATGGTAAAACCCTCAAATTAAGAAACAGAAACAATATCGCGGCAAAGGCGAAAACGAATTTCAGGCGTGCAAGCTTCAGTAAAGCCTTTTGCGTACCAAAATGAGCGCGGGCCTTTTACGTAAAGACTGCACAGACCACCCGCCCATGTGTTGTCCCTATCAGGGGCACCCACACCGTTATTAGTCCCACCGATATATAGTTTTGGATTAGACCCGCTAGGCACTCCATCTAGGGTGATCAAAAGCTCTCGCGCTGACGCCGATGTATTGACTATCTCTACTGACGTGATCGCAGCACTGCTCGTATCGTCGTCGAAATAAATGCCAAAGTTTTCTGGTGGAACGCCGCCGCGAAGCCAGTCGGTATCTTCTGTGACCAAACCTTCTGGGCCATCGATGGTGCACGTAATCTCGTCACCATCAAGCACCGCAGCCGATACATAAAGGGGGATAAAGTCTTCGCCTTCGCGAATAAGACGATAAACATGCGCAAACAGCTCGCCAGTTTGCAGTTTGTAGCTCATATGGATGCCGCTATCGACGGCAATTTCACCGTATACCGGCCCAATACAAACCACATCAGGATCAGCCAAGGAAGTGGCTAACGCCTGCACGCATGTAAGTGGAACATTGGTTTCATCGAATGCATCAGAATTACGATTGTTCGGCTGGTAGGTCAGAACCTTTGGTCGTACGCCTGCGGCAATGTTGCCTGGTAACGCTTCACCATACCCACACACCTCGTCCGCAAACGCAGAGAGCAACGCACCATAAGTCGGATTAGCTCCGCCATCACCATCGTCAGGGCCAGCTTCATGGCCAATCAGGAAGTGTGCGTACATGATGCTTTCTTTTCCGTACACACCCGCTAACATCGAAGAGGTGGCAGGGATCATTTGCGCAATGTTGTCACCCTTAGTAGTGCCTGCCATAAACTCGGTCAGCGGCGTACCGCCTTCGTTGCTTGTGATCTGCACGTATACACGCTGCTCAGTTGAATTAAGCGTACTAAGTGGCTGCGAGTCCATTGCAACAATGGAAAATTGAATACAGTCTGGCGTCCAAGAGGCCACGCCATTTATAAACTCCGCATCCTGTCCGGCAGATGTAAGCTCTGCAATATCCCCCGGCTGATACTCAATTGGCGTATCCCCCCAATTCCGTGATCCCTTTATACCCATCGCTCGGTGCGCGTCACGAATTCCGAGCAGAATAGTGCGTAAGTTATTTGATGCGCCACCGGCACCAACATTAGACTGACCTGAATAAGACAAATTCTCTATTGGCTTGCTCGTCGCAGCAAATCGTATACCATTCCCTGTTTTTGGGACTATGACATCAACCGGCCCGAAAAAAGTAGGCATCGTCATTAAATAATTATTGTCGTCAAAGTTGCGATGGTCGTACCCCGCGAAACCAGCGATATGCTCAGCAGATGAACCGCCCGCGCTAATGAGATCCCGAATCATTTGCTCGGTACGCGCTGCGAACTTCCAGATATACGACTCACCCTTAGTGTTTACTGCTATCGCTGTGCGGCCGTCACTATCCGCAGCCAGAGGCGTGCCGTATGCTCCGTCACGGGCAATCTCAGAAGCCTGACCGGCCTGCACCGTCTTGGCAGACCAGACGCCGCCGCGCTTCCAGCCACCCGCAACGCGCAGCGCTTTATCTGTCCATGCCTGTATATACCCTACGATACCGTCACGAGGGTTGGCATTTACACGGCCTTCGATGGCTTGTTTATTTGGCTGTGTATCGATGTAATTAGCCTCTGGGCCCTCAATCACCTCGTACAAATCAACGTAGCCGTAAACGCTGCTACTAGGCACAGTGAAGCTCTGCCCCACTTCCCTATTTGCTGAAATTACAACAGTGGCGGACGCGCCAGTTAAACCAGGCGCAGCTGCAAAACTAACCGTAGGTGCTGATGTATATCCGCGCCCACGAGCTGTGATTTCATACGCGCTAACTGCACCACTAACTACAGTAAACCAACCCGCCGCACCACTACCCGCACCACCCGTAAATGCCAGTGCGTATATGCCTTCTGTGCCGCCAGAACCAGCAACCAGTGAATCGAGTGAATAAACACCACTACTCAGAGCGTCAGCAGTATTGGCGTATCTCTCACCCGCAGCCTGAGCGGAACTTGCTGACGCTGCAGCATTAATGGCGGACTGAGCTACCTGGCTATTTAAATCTTGGATTTCAACTAATACCTCAGTCACATCAACAACCAAAATATCCCGCAGTAACGGTGCCGCATACCCACCTTTACTGACTTGAATGTCTACCCTTTCCGCCGATGTGTAGACAAATACTTTCGCGCTGGCATCTGCATATGCGGGATTACCGAGCGGGGTTTCGCTGTTGTCTGAAAAAAGGGTGGCGCGGGTTTGTGTGCCTGCCAAATAAACATCTATGGTTGCGCCAGGCAGCAAGGCGCCGTCCTCGGCCCTTGCAGCGAAGAATTGAATGGGTTGCATTTTTGGTTTCCCGATTAGGTGGTAAAGGTTATTGCGGTGGCGAAGGTAAGTTCGCTGCGGTCGCTACTCCAGGTGTCGTAAGCGGCTGCGCATAGGTAGTAGGTTTCGGCTAGGTCTAGGCCGGTAATATCGCCGGCTGGGTCTGTGCCGCTGTAGCCCACGGTGCCTTCGGTATTTGGGTCAAAACCTGAGTCAGTGGAGTAAACGAAGACGTAACCCGCGGCGTCTGTTGCGCTGCTGGCATCGCAACTTACAGATGCGGTCATCAGCGTTACCATCGCGGCTGTTCCTGTGACGGCAGCAGGCGCGGTGTTGGTCACGGTTATTGATGTTGGTGCGGCGTTGCCGGCGGCGTTGCGTTCTACAATTTCAATTTTGTAGCTGCGTTTTACTGCGCCATCTGTAACCGCATCATCACGCAGATAGCTGTATGCAGTGCTGGTGGTGATGACTTCTCGCAGTAGCGCATCAGTATCGGCCCTGCGAATGCGCACCAATCTGTCTTCTGCGCGGGCACCCGCCGCCCAGCTAACGGTAAAATAGATGCTTTCAAACGCGCCGACTAGTGCTAAGTTTTGAGCTTGGCTAGGGGCTACCTTTTCCGGTGACAACAACACGCTGTAGGCGGTTACATCTGCCAGATCTTGCAGGGCGCGACCGTACACATTAAAAGAGCGAAACTTTAACCAGACGGTGTCGCCAATTTGATCTTCTGCATAGTTTTGTTTCCACACAGCATCATCCAAACGCACAAACGGTGTTTCGGCAGCATGGGCACTATTTGCCGTGCTTAGTCTGCCTCTGCGCAAGTACTCAAGGTCGTATTCACCCAAGCCCGTGATGGTTGAATCGCGGTAGCTCAGCAGCTCGCCACCTACCCAGCATAGCGTTGAGCCAGCATCTGCCTCGGCAGTGGTCGCGGCGGTGAGTTCTGCAAAGGTGGTTAACTGAACTGACAGGGTATTGGCTTCGTCCGGATCCGCACCGGCTAGCAATTCTTCTGTGAGCTCACCGTATCGCGCTGGTCCATATATCGCGCTCAACAAGCGATAACTATCACCGTCGGTACTGCCCCATACTTCGCAGCCACCCCAGGCATTAGTTTGGCCTGCAACTGCAACCCAAACTTGATGCTCACCCGTTAATAGCAGGCTTTCTGGCGGATTAAAAATAACGGGGGCAATAACATCACCAGGGTCAGCATTTTGGTTGCTTTCGAAACCGCTAGCGCTTTGCACCGGGTAACGCTGTGCACTGCCCACACCGAGTAAGGCATCTTCAGCGACAACGGTTAATTTGCCGTTGTCGTCTTCTTCAACAGATATGAGCCGTACTAGGTGATCATCCAAGCCCAAGCCCGGTTCTGTAATGCTGACTAAGTCCATTGCTTCAAGCAGCACATGCTGCCAGCCCAATGCAAACTCATATTCGTTACGCACATAGAGTTTGCGCTGTACTAGCAGCTGGGAAATATGCGCTGCTATTTCAGCATCGCAAATTTCATAGGCTTTGATGGTGTCCATTGGCCGCAAGCCGAATTGCTCTATCGCGGCTTGGTCTGCCGCTTTGGCCACATCGGTATTGTATTCGTGATTGCGGTCTAAAAATTCAAGTGAGACTTCGTTATAACTATCGGCACTGCTGCGGATTTTAACGGTAACCGGTGGCTCGCCTTCCGCCGGCAAATAGTCGTCTAAACCAAGCGATGCAACCGGCGTATTGTCTGGCGTCCAAGTGGTGCTGTTGCCGGTGACTTCTTCATCACCATAGGGGATGATTTTTAATTTACCGCCAGACCACACCATTTCGCTGTTGGTCAGTGTCATCCACCGAGACAGCACCTCACTTGCCGGGGTTTGCTCATCTAATACAGGGCTAAGCAATAAGCCTTCTGCCAGGCAGTAATCTTGGTAGTCACTTAAATCTGCGATCCACAAAGGGTCAAAGCCAACGCCGCTCATAGGGTCAATTAACAACGCGGGAATAAATACGCCGGGGTTAGCATCTGGCAGGCCGCTTACTTGATATGGGCCATCCACCTCAAACGTATGGTTTGGCACACCGGCATTGTCGTTAAGCAAATAATCACTGGCGTAGACATAGGCTGTATCTGAGTACGCCAGTGCCTCTAAAGGATGATTAGTCTCTAAATAACCCCACACCGGCTGATCGCGCTCACCTGATGCAAAGTTAAGACCTATCTGCGCCAAGGCGGTGATGGGAAAGCCAGGTATTAACTCAATGGTTTCAAACACTTCTTTATCGCGAAATACTCGGCGCACACCTTCCAGCTCGCCCACGCCCAAACCTAAAATAATAGAGGCATAATAGGTGTAGGTAGTATCTCTTTGAGTCACCCCGCCGCCACCTTTACCACCAGACTTCTTTTTGGTGGTGTGCGCTACCGCTTCAAAATCGGTGTAGTAAATAAGGTTTGGACTAATGCGACCGCGCCCAGCCAACCACACAATGGGGCTACCACTTGCACTACGCTGCACTTGCAGGGCATTTATGCGCGGAGCGCTTGTCGAGATTGTGCTGCTACTCCCCCCCATTTTCTACCCCATAGCTATTAAATGTGTAAAACAAAACCGGCCTACTGCTTAGCCTTTCTTCGTGCATATCTGCCCACTCAACGCCAATGCCGCGATAAGAATGAATGACTCGTCGGTCATCCATCACCACCGCGCCGTGGCTGTAAGTCCGGCCAAATTTCCATATCGCCACATCACCAGGTTGTGGCTGTTCCACTGGGTGGCCGTAGGTATCCATCCAACCCAAATACAATTCTTGGCCACGGTGTAAATGCCAGTCTTGGGGGTAGTCACCGGGGTCAATTGCGGGCAGCAAACCGCACTGGTTATAGACTTTGATTAACAACCAGGCGCAGTCAACGCCTAGACCACGAACGCGCTGGCGGTGCATATATGGTGTGCGTAACCATGTTTGTACTTCTGCGAGTACCGCGGCGCGCTGTTGTTGCTCTAAAGGGCTCATAGTGCAGCCTCTGCAACGGGTATAAATGGGAAGCCACGAAAGCGAGCGCGGTTATTAAATTTGTTGGTACAGGCGCCCAAGGTTCGCGGGCAGCCGGGATAAATTAAAAATTCATCGCCTTCCGATGGCGCCGTAGGCAACGCAAGAATCAAGCTCACTTCGCCACTGTCTACTTGGCGCCGCACCGTGCGCGCAACACCTTCGTTAGCGCCGCTGGTAAACCGAATAACGCCTTGGTCAAAATAGCCTGTGTCGTCGCTAACATCTGTGAGAATGACTAAACCGGTATTAGCGCCTGCTTGCACCGTTCCCGCTGTTTCAAACAAGCTGCGATCAACACCGCAATCATCGCTATAGACCGTGCGCAAACAGGCTGGCCGATACACTCCGCGAGGCACTTTGGTGTCTAATAATTCCAACGGAGACTTAACAGTAAGCACTGCGCTTTGGCGGTCAGCTGGGTCTACATCTGCAACGCGGCCAATAAAGCGCGGCACAGTACCCACAACGGGCTGGCCCCAATCGGCCATAAATGCTCTTTCTAGTTCAACTGTTGCACCGTCGAAACCCCGACCAATAATGAATGGCAACAACGGCTCACCCAGCAATGTATCTTGCAGGCCAGCACGCAAGGTAATACTTAGTGTGTCTACTTCTATACCGCGCACTGAGCGAATTCCTGTGCGGGTAATTAAAGGCCCAGATGCCGAATAATTATTGCCCTCATAAAAAATGGTGGTGTCTACATCTGTGTAGCGCAACACCTGACCGCCACCCAAACTGAAGGTGTATAAATCGGCCATTACAAAGCTACGAGCTGACGCCAGAAAGGCTTTAAGCTCTGGGCTTGCATCAATCATTAATTAGCTCGCTAGGGTTTAATGCTGGTGAACGACAGGGATTTAATTTCCCATATTTTTGAGAACGGCTGACCTAAGCCAAGGCTGTCATTGTCGAATCTGCACAGAAAATAAAACGCACCAGACCAGTTCAGCACTGCATCTAATGCAGGCGCGGTGCTAAATGTTATTTGCCCCAATTCACCAATGGTGTAATCGAAATTAGGCACACCATCGACAAGAACAGCATCGACACCCGCAACCGCATAAACCGGCTCAGTCCAACCCATAAAACCACGGCACAACTGGAAGGTGACCGTTGAGCCATCGCCAATACCAAAGTCTTGTTCGGTCACTAAATGGTCATAGCGGTCAAAGTAACGAAACTCACCAAACGCACCACGACGGCGGTTATAAAAAGATAACATTTCTGACCATTCATCAAGACCCGGACGCTTACGAACAGCGTTATAGCCAAGCTGAAAATGCCACAACGGCGCAGACCTATAAGAGGTTGTTCTGGTGCGACCGCTGGCCGCCATTTGCGTACCAGTGGCCCATTCTGGCTCTTTCTTTTTTAGTAGAGTTTGACCAGGCATATAGGGCAGCACGTCATCTTCTACAGCCCCAACATCCGGCAAGCTCGCGATCCAACGTGCCGGCCAAAAAGGACCTATCATGCTATTGATACCCCATTATTGCGGCGCAAGCGTTGCAACTCTTTGGCGATAACCCCGACGTTCCTGCGGATTTCAGAGGGTGATAAACGGCCACTGTTGTCGTGGTAATTGATGGTGTCGCCACCGCCACCCAAGCCGCCTTCACCACTCGCTGCATTACGAATCACATTAGCGTACTGTTTAGGTAATACCATTTCTTGTTCATGCAACTGAGTTAGCGGGTTAGTTCCTGCGGGTATGTCGTAACCACCTTCTGCAGACGCCACGTTTTTCACTAAACCAAACACAAAGGCGCCAGCAGCAGCGGCCGCAATTACACCCAGCGCGGGGCCAATAATGGGTATGGCAGCCATAGCAGCGAAGGCCGCAGCCATCGCTTGATACCCACTTACCAAAATATTTTTAACCGCAACACCAGCCCACAGCAATACCGACTTAACCGCGCCAACCTCTTCAGCAGCGCCACGGGCTGCTACGCCAGTCACTGTTGCCGTGGTTTTTGCTGTCTCACCAAACAACCACGCCATAAGCGGCTTAGTTACCATGTTATCGATAAAGGCCACGCCAATGCTGCTGAATATCCCTTTCAGTAAACCTTGGGTGCTCATGGTGCCGGTAAGAATTCCGTTAAGGCCATTCGTCCATGTTTGCTGCAAGCTACCCATCATTCCCGCCCAGTTACTGCGAGACTCCATAGATTGCCGCTGACTAATAAGCTGGATGTTATTGCTATGCTGGCGCTGTAGTTCAAGCATTTGCTGCTGAACTTGCTGCATTGCAACGGGGTTGCGATCGGGATCCTGCTCTAAGAGTAATCGGCGCTGCTCTAAAGCATTACGCTCGATCTCATATTTGCGGTTTTCAAACTCCTGCTGCGCTGCCAACAATTGCTGCTGAGTCATCACGCCATCTTGCACAGCCAACTGAGCCATTTGCTCAGCGTGGGCAATGTCTGCCAGACGCGCTTTTTGATTTGCAGCTAATTCCTGCTGCCGCATGTTCTGAATTTGCTGTTGTTTTTCGCGTTCAATGGCCACCACTTCAGTTGCGGCACGCTGATATTCACGACTGTCTGTACCATAGAGCTGAGCGCTACGCTGCAAGGTTTGCTGCGCAATTTGCAGCCTTGCGTCCATATTATTACGGTATTGTTGGGCTTGGGCTTGCAAGTCAGCAAAGGCAACACCTTCACTTTGGCGGCGCTCTGCCGTGAGTGCAGCCAGATACTTGCGCTGTACGCCGATGCGTTCACCAGACTTGATATCTTCACGCTGCAGAACAGACTGCCAATATTCAGCCTCTTTGCTCAGCGAGAATTGATGATAAGTACCCTGCTCTGACTGCTGTTGTTGATGGGCAAGTTTTTGCGCATCTAACACCGACTGCCATTCATTTACACGTGATGTGCTACCTGCCCCGCCGGTTGCGTCATCTTCACTAGTGGGTTTATCTTTGATTGCAGCTTTAAGCGCATTCTGATGCTCTATTGTTTTAACCAACTGCGCTTGCAATTGTTCTAAAGCAACCATTTCACGACCATAAGCCGTCAACTGCGTTGTCCTGCCCCTCTTCTCAGACCTTGTCGTGTCACCGCCTGCCGCTGCCGCGTCTACTGATTTTTGCTGTTCAACAATACGCAGGGTCAGCTCCGCAATACCTTTACTTACTTGCTCTGCATCTAACGATGTCAGCCTAGCCGCTTGCAACTCAGACTTTAAATCGTCCAAAGTACGTTCAAAAGTTTGTTTATTCGCGCCTCGGCGTTTATTCGACAAATTACTGAGGCTAACTTCTAACCGAGCAATATCACCCTCTATTTCGGGTATGCTGCGCTGCAAACCACCCATTGAGCGAAACATGTCGTTAAAAAAGCGGGAAGTATCTGCAAGCGTTTTATTCAATGTAACAAAAGCAGGCTCCAACAACGTGCCTACAGTAATTTTTAAATCCAAACTGCTTTTTTCTAAATCTGCCTGACTACCAGACAACCCCTCTGCGGCTTTTGCGGCATTGCCTACCTGCGCGCTGGTTTCGCGCATAATTCCCGCGTGCTCTGCTTGTATCTTCTCAGTTTGAGAAAGTTGATCACGAGTTTTACCAATCTTAGATGCGTACTCCTCCCACATCTTTGACACATTTTTAGTTACACCAGCATTATCAACCAATATCGAATTTTCATTCTTCAAACCTTCAGTAGCGGTTAGTACCGCATCTGACAGCCCAAGGTTTGCTTGCCGATTAAATGCAGCAGCATCCTTCAATCTATTAATCGTTTCTACTGCTTGATCAATGTTATAGCCACGACTTAATAGATTTTGTAGTGACTTACTCGCATCCGTTACTGTCATTAGCCCGTCGGCTGTAAGTTTTTGCGCTTCAGCCATAGCACGACCAATACCAATGCCTGAACTGTTTGCAATAGATTCCAAACCGCGAAACGAAGACTGCGACTCTAATAGCGCTGTTTTACTTTCAGCAGCAAAGTTCTTAATTGCTACAACTGAGAATGCTGCCGCCATAGCAACACCCAAACCCTTAAAATCACTTCTAAGTTTGGCACCCATAACACCAAACGCATCATTGGCTGCCTGACCCATTCGGCCAACAACTTTTTGGGTACCATTCATGTCCGTATTAATGCCACGCAACTCACGATTAAACGTAGTGCGCGCGTCCTTCATTTTGCGCTCAATACTGTCTATGGCTTTATCAAAGCCTGCATTATTCGCAGAGACTTGATACTGAATGCGTTTTTCCATAAATCACCACACCACATAGGTGTAAATAGGAGTTAATCGACAGGAATAAAATTATCTAATGCCTTGCGCAAATGCGGCGGCAGGTCGTCGCCAAAATCGGCGGCAAGTTCTGCAATAGTCGCATTTAATTCGGGTGCGCCTTTGGTTTGGGTTTCTGGCTTATAGCCCATATAGCCGGCCACCAAAATATGAACCGGTGGATGTTTGGTCCAGTATTCCGTCATGCTGGCCACCATAGGGAAGTCCCATTCACGCCTCAACGTTAAGGGGCTATGCCCTGTGCTGGCCACCAGGTGTGCGTAAAGTTGGCCCCAGTCTATGGGGCCTGAACTTCCCCCGCTTCACCCGCCGCAACCGGCTCCATACCAGATGCGTTCATGATGGCCTGAACCACGTCTCGCATGTTGCTCAGGTCGATTAGGCTACCCACTTCTGCACGTTCCATGTCTGGGTAGTTACGACGAAGCGCAGCGTGGGTAGCATCGATGACCGTGCCAATGGCGGCCATATCAATAACGCCATTCATTACATGGTTGATTGGCTCTAGGAGCTGCTCTAAATCACCCAGCGACAGCGGCGGAATAACCAGCACTTTGCCACCAGCGAAGGTGAAGCTAATGCCTGGTACGCTCACTACGCTCATTCGTTCGCGCTCCAGTAGGCGACCTCGCCAAATTCATCGGCATAGCCGGTAAATTCAAAGTCGGGAATGGTGTAGTCGTCTTGCTTGGTGGCAATACCCAGCTTGTTACTGACAAAGTTGGGCACTTTAACGTACATAGATTTGCCTTTGTACTTGAGGTAAAGCTCGCCTTGGAATACCGGCATATCACCCATTGGCAGGTTCTTAATAGACAGGCTAGTGCCGGTTGCCAATGTGTAGCGGTAGTCGATAAACACCGGCACATCTTCGTCTGCTGCTGCAAATGTGTAGGTTGCTGTGCCAAGGTCAAAGGTGTATTCACCCGTAGCTGGTGTGCTGGCCACGCGAGTAAGTGCAACACCGCCTGTGGTGCGCACACCCAAGTCACCGGTTAAGGTGCCGCTGTTCGGTGGGGTAACTACAATAGTGGGCGTTTCAGGTACTGGTGTTGCAGTGGTTTCGTGGTGAACCAATACTTGGCCGGCAGTAACCGTTTGCCCAAAGATCAATTTATTCCACTGCTCAACGCTGATCTGAGCGGACTTAGCCTTACCACTCAACTTGCCCATACCGCGAGCGGCGTCAACAGCAAATTGATCACCACCAAAAAGTTCTTTGGTGTCGAAAGTGATATCAATACCACATTCTTGCATTACACCAAGCAGAATGGGGGTTGGGTTTGCGATGGCATTACCCATTGCGTCCATTAATGGCGTTGCGTAAAACAAGCCGCTACCAAATGCGATTTGCATAGTGTTTACCTCAGTAATAAGTGGGGCCAATGGCCAAGTCAGATGAATTACACAGGTAGGCAAAGCGGTACCGCATCATGCAGTTGCCTGCAGTGTTGTCGCCCTCTTCTTCTACCCAGTCGGTATAAAACCGTTGCACTCGGTCGGCCATCGGAAATACATCTTGGGCCATGAGTGCGCGGTGAATGACAACCTTGACCTGATCGGCCAGCTTGTCCCACGGGGTGCTTCCGTCCGGTGATTCGCGAGTTAAGATCTCTACCGACATTTCAAATTGGCAGCGATCTACATCAAAACTTTCACGTTCTGCTGTTTCTAAATCTGGGCTAAGTACAATGGCAGGTGTTCCGCCACGGGTAATGGCTTCTGTTCGACTGCGATACACACGATCTTCAGCCAATGACCCACAGTTAAGCAGCAGCGTTAATGCCTGCTGCATAATCAGTTCTTGCATTGATTCCATGACTTAGCTCTGATTTACAACTTAGCTAATGACGCAACGCTAAATGCGCCATCGTCAATTTTGCGAAGGTCTCTCACGCGATAAGATTCGCTGGCTACCATCACTATTTTTTGTTGCACAATACCTAAGGCAGCAGCTTGGGCAGTCATGACTAGAATCTCGTAGTTGCTCGATTGGCTATTCAAACCACCCAAGCCGTTGATTTCATCCGGCATGTCGCGAATGGCCAGAAACGGTTGCCCGTCTACCTCGCCACCTACGTCAAAGTCTTCGAGAAATCCTGCAAGATCCTCATCAATCATCGCTTTTTACTTCTGAAGATTTTTTGGCTGGCAATTTAACTTGTGCGGATTTCTTCAATCGCAAACGAGCACGGTGCAAGGCTGCAACGTCGTCTGAAAGTTGAATTTCATCACCAACCGGCACCTTTGAACCATCTGGTAACAGAAACGGCATACCAATGACTTTGTACGTTTTATTTGTCATCACCGCCGTCCTCTTTCTCGTCGGCATCACCTTCGCCATCTAATTCAAGCTCAGAGTTTTCGCCGGTATCGTCATCAGCAACGCCAGATCCATCATCAGAACCGCCTACCCCATCATCACCCGCGTTCTTGCCAGATCCTTGATCGCCGCCGCTATCATCTTCGTCATCGTCGACAACTCTGCCGTTGACCATTGGTGACAGGCGTTGCGCCAGGGCTTTGTCCGGTTTACCGGGGATATCGATTACCTCGCCGACCTTGAACATAATCGGTTCAATAATTTCAAACTTATTCTTTGCCAGTTTTTTGAGGCAATGCATGCGCGGAGCTGCTTGCTGTGCTGTAAGCACAATAATCCCCGCAAACAAGGTCACCGGCATATTTACTCGGTACTTGGCCATAATTCAGGCTCCATAAATAAATAAAGAGGCCTAAAAAGACCTCTTTATTTTGGGGTTTAGTGGTTACAAAACGGGTGATTAAACCAGTTGGTTAAGCACCGCGTACTGCCAGCGACCAAAGCCCACGTTACGCCAAGTGTCTACACCGTATTGGTGAGCATCGTTGTCGAATTCGTACTCTGAGCCTTCTGCTTTTGCCTTCATCACCACATCAGTTTCTTGCTGGCGGATGAATGCTTTTAAGCGGCCATCGGTACGGAAGGTTGCGAACTTGTCTGTCCAGGCACTCAGGCGCACGTTACCAACCACTTTGGTTACTACGTTGTCTGGCATGATGATTTCAGTCATACCAGTGCCCCGAGGAACGGTTAGTGCTGTTTGCGCAACTGACAACATGCTGTATGGCACCATTACCAAGAATTCCCGCGCCGTTTCGTTGATCGGTTCACCCTGATCGTCTTTAAGACTGGTCAATTGGGTAATCGATTTCGATACAGCGTGTTGAAATTCTTCTACGCTCGGTGCGGCAGCAGACGCGCCATGCACCGTTGTAGGTAACGCGCTAATGTCAGTCGTGATCAGGTTTGACTGGGCACCGCTGCTGCCTTCTTGGTGATCGGTGTCGAAAAAGTACTGCCCGTCGTAGCAAAGCTGGGTTTCGCCATTAAGGATGAGCACCGACAACAAACGGGCCCAATGAGTATTGGTTCGGTCTGCTAGCTCACCAATGCGAACTGCAAGCTGGCCTGTTTTGTCGCGACGCAATTCACGAACCAGAATTTCTAAAGTCGCTTCAAAGTGCAGGTTTTCAATGCTGAGTTCAGCAGAGTTAAAGCCTTTAGCGTGGCGACCACCAATCCACTCGCGCAGTGTTGGCACCATACCGATCCAAGGATAGGTTTCTAACGCTTGGTCTGAGTCGAATAAATTTGATACAGAATCAATCCAGGTGGTGCCTGTGTTCTGTTCCAAAATCTCATAAAACATGCCGATAATGGCACGGCTCGAAAGTACTTCAGCGCCCATGGGGGAGCCTCCTATAAAATTAATTTGGGGGTTAAATTACCCAGCGACTATTCCGCTGGGATGATTGGCTGCGCTGCAAACTTAATAATGCCAACACCGGTACTAACAAAGCGGTGAACATGGCCAATCAAGCTATTGCTGCTGGCTGTGAGCGTAAAAGTGCCGTCTGCACTGGCGTAAACCAGTTTGTGAATGTCGGTAGCGGCTAAGCTGCCAACAGCAAGTTCTGCTTTACCCTCTTCACGCACTCGTACACGAGTAGCACTTGCGGCGCCGGCTGAGTTGTCTGCTTGGCGGTCTGCAAAGCCAGCGAACTGGTCACCAGCAACCAATGCACGAGCCAAACCGGTGCCGACAACGATGCCCACTGCTGAGCCTTCAAAAATCTTGGTGGCGGCTGCCACTGGGATTTCATTAATATCCCCAGTCTCGTAAGAACGGGGGGTGTCTTGAGTCAAAGCCATGGTGTTTCTCCTGTGGCGTTGTGGTTGGTTCCAGCGTTATTGCTGGGTTTATTTAGCCAGGCGTTTGACCTGACCCCCTTCTTCAGCCTTGCGATAGGCGTGATAGGTTTCGAATTTACCGAACTCTGAGCGCAGCTCTTTGTCGGCATCCCAAGTTGCTTTTGCGCGTTCTTCTAGCGGCGCTTCTGGGTCTTCATCTTTTTTAGCGGCTGGCGTATTTGGTGCCGGCGTGTGATTTACCGGATCTGGTGAGTTAGCTCGTAATTTAGCCAGTTCATCACCGCGCAGCGCTTTTTCTGCTGCAATAACTTGGGCAGCAGCTTCTGCACCGCTGGTAACGCCGTCGAATTTAAGCTTGGCGATAAGCTCTTCATGACCCGGTAAAGCAGCAGCTTCTACAGCCTGAATACGTTCACGCTCAGCGGTAGCCGCTGCGGCAGTAGCAGTAGCAACTTCAGCTTTTGCCTCTGTTGCGCCTGCGCTTTTAATGCTGGCAACTAAGTCGGCATGATTTGCCGCGAGGTATTCGCTGGTGATCTCGGTGGCCAGCACCGATTTAGGGTTTTGGTTGGTAGACATGGTGGTGACTCCAGTTGTTTTGCCGTTGATTTCGGCGATCAGTTGTTCAAGGGTTGATTCGCGGTCGGCCATACCGGCGGCAATTGCGTCGGCGCCTAAGCGCATGTCGCCCTGACCGAAATCAGACAGGACTGTTTCTTCACTAACGCCGCGATAATTCGCGACGTCGGCAATGAAGATGCTGGTGAGTTTGTCGACAAAGGTTTGTGCTAAAGCTCGGCCTTCTGGTGTACCGTAGTCGGGGCGTTTATGTGGGCTCTGGGTGCTTACAATCTCGATTGATCCGGTATCGCGGTTCGGATACACCGTAAGCACACTGCCAATAGAGCCAACGGCACCAGTGCGCGCAATAACAATTTCACCAGCGGCAGAGGCCATCCAGTAACCTGCACTGGCAGCGTTGCCGCCCACATAGGCAATGACCGGTTTAGTGCTGTTGTGGATCATGGCCGAAAACTCAGCGATGCCACTGGCAATGCCGCCCGGTGTGTCCATCATCAATACGATGTGTGTGGTGCGCGGGTCTGCCTCAGCCGCTGCAAACTCAGTCGCTAGGGTCTCTACCGCTGGCCAGCCGTAGTAGTCAGTCATCCAGTTGCTGTAACGAAACACGGGCCAACAATAGGCATTTAACGCTACGTTTTCGCGCTGGGTAACGGTTCGCGTATTTACAATTGGGCGACCAAGGCGACTTTGCAGAGCAGATATGTCGCTGGTTTGATTCAGTGCAATTTCACTGATGGAACGCAACGCTTCTGGCGTAATGGCCCACGGTTCATTGCACAGCAATTCAAACTCCGCCCCGCGGTGAATACTGGGCGAAGATTCAGTTACTGGATCTGACATAATTAATTCCGCTCGGGTAGGTCGGGGTTATTTTTTGGATCACTTTGATCGTTGGGGTCTGGGTCGGCTTTGCTCTCTTTAATTGGGCCGAGTCCGTCTTCCATACGACGCTTATTTTCGAGTGCGAGCTGTTCGTGGTTTTCTTCCCAGTCGCTGCCGTCGTAGAGCATGCTTTCTTTGGCGCGAGTGCTTATGCCAATAGAGAGGCGTTTCTCTGCTGCATTAGCGTCTTTCAATGGGTCTACCGTGCCGGGGCCATCGCCCACCCAAATGCTGCCGCAGTAAGCCCAGCGTAAAAGTGGATCCTTGAAAAATCCGGGGGCGTCTACATCACCGAGTGCAACAGCTTCTTCTAGCCAGTGTTCATAAATCGGCTGACAATATTCATTGGCCAAGAATTCACGGCAACCGCGCACAAATTGCCATGCTTCCATAACGGCAGCGCGGGCTGCGGTGTAGCTTGCGGTAAAGTGTTTAATCAGCACTTCGTAGGGCAGTTCTAGTGCAATACCAACTTGACGCAGCATGGCCAACACAAACGGGTCAAAGGCTTGGTTTGGTCTACCGGGTGTAGCGGTATCTACCTCGCAACCGTCGTCTAACTCGGCAACGATGCCGCCAGTTAGGGTGCCATCCCATCCGCCTTGTCGTTTATCACTGCCATTCGGTGTTTCACCGGTAGCCGCAGACGCTAACGGGCTCATACCACTACCGCCGGGCTTTTTAATAAACACGGCGAAGAAGGCGCTGACTACTGCCGCTTCTAGTTCTGCATCTGTGTAACGGTCTAGTTGTTTTAGTTTTTCAATTACCGGCGCGAGGTATGGCACACCACGGGGCTGGCCCACGCGACGTTTACGGTACAGATGCAGCAATGCGCGCTTGCCGGTTTCAGTAAAGAAATCGCGTTCATCCCAGTGCATGTCCTTCACACCCAGCGCGCCGGGGTGACTGCGCAATATGTGCGCTTTTAGCGGCGCGCCATCGTCGTCACGCTCTATGCCGGCGGTGAGTTTTTCGGTGTCGGATTTACGCTGCGGGTTGCAAACGCGGTCTGCCTCAATAAGCTGCTGACAGGCGCTATAGCGGTGACCGGGACGTTCTTTGTGTACCAATAAGCTGAATACATCGCCGCTGCTTAATACAGAGCGCCACGCCAGATCTTGCAGGCCGTAAAAGTTTTGTTCACGGCAAATGTCTGGCGCGGTGCTTTCGGCGTATGAGCGAAACAGGGCCTCGGTTTTACGCTGCCATGTACGGGTTTTTTCTTCATCCCAACCGAGTACTTCGCGGTTTACTGCGCATTTAAGCGCTAGGCCGGTACCGACCGTTTTTGTAACAACGGTGTTAATAGCGCCACCGGCAATGGGGTTGTTGCGCTCAAGATCACGACTGCGTTCGCGAAGCGTTGGTAAATCTGGTAACAGGTCTGCGGCAGCGCTGCCGTTGGAGGCATTATATTTACTCAAGGTACGCTTACGACGAGACGCACCTGAATAGCCACCCAACGCTTGCAATGCCATTCTGGCTCTTAGACGATTGGCGCCGAGTTCTGGCGATGCCCAGGTAATGACTTTGTCTAATACCGTTGGCTCTGGCAGTTTGTTGCGGCTCATAGCGGCGTGATGCCTCGCAAGGTAATGCCGCGTGGTGTGCCAGACGCTAAGCGGTCAACTTGGTTTTGCCAGTAGTCGATCATGCGGGTAACTTCTGCCGCGTCGGCGTATTCCAACTGACGACCACCAATGCGATAGCTTTGCTTTTTGCTAACCGCAATGCTGGCATCTAGCCACGCCTGCAGTTGGCTTTGTGCTTGTTCTAGCGTTATCGCCATGCTTATTTACCTAGTTTGAGTAAGCACACGTAGTCGGCTACGTCGCCCAGAAACAACAACCCCGCCAGTTGGCGGGGTCTCTGTGGGTTTGTTTGGTTCGTCCGGAGAATCATCCGGTTCTGGCTCAATCGGTACCGGCGCGGGTTCAAATAACGCGCCTTGGCGAATATTGCCTTCTATGGTTGTCCAGTCTGCCTCTGATAACAGATGCGTTTTAAGCGATCGTGCGGCGTGCAGTGCGTAGGTTTCGCAGTCGGTGCCTTCATTGGCTTCACCGGCTTTTTTCTGCCATACCTTTCGGCCATGATGCTTACGGCTTGGTGCTTTGATTTCTGCCGTGATTTGGCGCCAGTAGTCGGGTCGCACGGTGTCGTAAAAGTGCATACGTCCGGGGCCAGATCCCTTAAGCGGTAAGCGACCTTCAATCCATAAATCTTTTGCCCGAGACGTGCCGACAATGTAAGGACGCAGCCCGTATTTATAAGCCTTTTGCTCATGGTCGGTGTCTAGCGCCTGACGCGGTGGACTGAATATTTCACGGCGTTCATCGTCGCGGGTGTTGGCGCGTTCACTCGCGCCTTTTACTGCCATTACGCCTTGGTGCTGGTATTGCCGACAGAACGCATAAGCTGCGTCTTGAGTGGCGGTACCGTCTGAGGTATCTAGCGATATCGCAAGTACGCGAAGTTTTGCGCCACTCTCATGCACTATCGGGCTAAATATTCGTTTGGCTAGGTCTACCCAAACACCCTGACCGGGCAAAGTGACTTGGCCAAATATTTCACCCCAGTAAACCAGCCAGCTTTCTTCGCCACGGCCCCATGCGCGAATGACAATTGCCACGCGGTCATGCTGTACGTCGACACCGGCGGTAAGTACTAAACCGCCAGCCGGTACGAATAATTCTGGGTAACTTTCTGCGCGCTCTGCCAGCTTGTCAGCGTCTGGCAAGTCAGATTTGTACTCGTAGGCGCGGCCTTGTTTTTGGTTTACAAACTTGATGATCATGGAAAGATCACCTTGCCGCGCTCGGTGTTCAGCGTTGAGCTGTTCCCGAATTAAGCCGGCTAAAGTGGTGCCTTCCATGCAGGCATAAAGTTCGTTGAGTTCTAAAAATCCAGCGCGACCGGCGAAGGGCTTGGTTTGCACCCATCCACATAATGGATCGCCACGTTCTACCGCGTTGAATACGGTGTTGCGTATGTTTTCGCGGCGCTGGTAGTCGTCCCACATTTCACCGCAGTGTGGGCAGGAATAAACCGCCGTACTGGGATCCACCTTTCCATAAATTTCGTGGGGTAGTTCGCCCTCTGGTATGTCCAGCGCGCTTATGTGGGCAAAGTCCAGCACATGGCCTTTGCCGCAGCCATTACAGATAATTGGGAGTACTCGACAATCTGTTTGGGCGAGGCGCGCTTCTGTTTTACTAACGCCTTTAATGGCTGGCGTACCACCCACCAGCATCTTCGAGCCGGGGTAGCGTTTGATTCGCTCTTCAAGCAAACCGATCGCATCGCCCTGCCCCTTTACATCGTCGCTGGTATCGTCTGGCTCTTCGACAACGGCCAAACCAACTGACGATGTAGACTTAACGTTACCCGGTGAATTAGATGCGACCAGTTTTAAGAATCCACCAGGGAAGTTCTTATGGTCCCATCTATTACCGCTTACCCTGCTAGTCGATACCGGCATCAGCTTCGCGATGGCTGGGTTATCTTCTACCGTGGGTTTTAGTTTTTCGTCATGAAAATTCTTACCGTCTTTTTCTTTGGCAAACAGCACCATGATCGGACGCGGCAAGAAATGTATAAATTTAAAAATGTAGCCGATTAGAAAGTAAGTCCAACCGATCTGACTGGCTTTCATCAAATCGACTTCGTCTACGTCTGGATCATCCAGCGCAGCGGCAACCCCTAAAAAATAAGGTGTATAGAAAAAATCATACAGGCCGTGCAGCACACCCGAGACCGGCGGCAAATAGAAATTCTTTTGAATATACTCAGCTGTCGCAATTTCTTGCTGAGGCAAAAAGTTATTCGCTGCCTCCTGTAAGCTCGCGGCCAAGTTTTCCCGCGTAGCCAGCAATTCGCTCGGTTGTAGCTCCAGCAACTTTAATCACCAATGATCGATCAATCGTGAGTTTGTTCACGCTTTCGATTTCCTGAATAAGTCGCTCAATACCGCTGCTATATTCCCGATTAGCGAAGGCAGCCCAATCACACAAACAATGCTGAGCGTCAGCCGCCGATACCAACGACCCTAATTTTTCGTTGTAAGCCAAGCGACCGTTTGCCGACTTAACTTGCATGTCTTCTAGTCTCGCCGCGTTCAGCTCTTCAATCATTGAGCCGCCACGCCCTGCCGCCTTTGCGCGCAGATCGCGAATGTAAGCAACGCGAATTTCATCAACGGTTAATTTTTGCCAATCAAGGCCAAGCGCCTTCATCACGTCACGCGCATTGCGATCGCTCATGTCTAAGTGGCGAGCAATTTCACGCTGTGTCGGCATATAAAACCCAAACTAAAAAACACTAAATGGAAGGTAAAACACTGCTATACAAGGGCTAACGCAAAGGCACCATAGAAGCGGAACCCCCCATACAAATTTGAATCTGCAAAAAGATCGGGGCCCGAATTACCCCGTTGGCCAGATCTGCGAAAGGACCCATTGTTTTTGGGTGAAGGCACCCCTTGACCGCCCTTTGATGGTGCAAAAATCGACATTTTTCGTCATATTCGTGGTCATCGCGACATCTCCCGCTCTAATGCCCTCACAAACAGGGCATCGAACTCTTTCAATGCTGTGCGCTGGGCTACACCATAGAAATCAAAGCGCCGCTTGTACGTGGGACGCTTAACAAATATCAGAATAGGTCGAGTGCCGTTGCCTATGCGCTGCCATACACCCAGTGGCCCAGTGCCATTGCCCGGACGCCCTACAAAGTAGTCAGGCTGGTTGCGCCTGCGCTTGCGGCTTTTAGCTGTGCGGTTGGCCATAAAGCCCGACATACGCTCAGCAGCGCCCAGCGCAGACAGTATTTGTATGATCTGGCCTCGGCTCATATTACCGGCCGCATCCATACGAGCGCGCCTACCAGGCACAGCGTACATATCAGAAGGCATTATCCCGTAATGAATAAGCGCCTTCTCAAAGCGCTTGTGTGGTCGATTGCCGCCATCAATGTGTGGGGTTAAGTATTTAGATGCGGGTATACCAGACGTACCACCAGCCCACTCATCTTTAATCCAAACCTTGGCATACAAGCGCGCTGGTGTAGCGCTTTGCTTATAGATAGACCTCAGCGTCCAGCGTGTGGGCCTATCAAATACCCTTTGAATCTCGGTCTGTTCAGCAGCCTGTACACGCTCAGCTGTGAATGTGAGTGCCTTAGCCGTAGCCATGGGCACCTTGGTACGCTTAAGAATCTTAGCGTCCCGAACAACACGATCAATGTTGTCCCTCATTTCCAAACGCACAGAACTAATTCCGTAGTTCGCGAAGTATGTGTCTAATATCCTCGCGGGTTTGTTTCATGTCTTCTCTAAGCTGGCTCATTTGGTCAGTTCGATTAATCGACTCACTTTCTTGATTAGCTTTAATCGTCGCTACGTCCAGCTTTATCTCCTGAACATCCTTAGTCATTGCAGCAGTCTTAACCTGCAGCGCTGCTGTCGCCTCTTGTTGATTAGTATCAGCCGCGCTTAACGTTGCATAACTAACGCCAACACTAAAAATGACCGAGCCAAGAAAAAACACATTCTGTGGTGTCAGAATGGTCTGTATACGATCAGACATTATTCGCCCTGCATCTGCCGACGATAGAAATATAATCCAAGGCTTGCTATCAACGTTATGATCGCGACATCTGGCGGAGTATCAGGGTCGATAAACAGAACACCTGCGGCACCGATACCAACCTTCGCAATTGATGTGCTTGGCTTAGTGTCATTGTCTTTGCGCGTATCGCGATCAACCAAAATACGTGCGGCCTCGGTAATATCTGGCAGGTATTTAAGCAATGGGCCGATAAGCTGGGCCAGCAACGTGGTCATAGGTTTGGCTCCACAAGTCTTTTAAAATTTTGGATATATTGTTTCGCAGTGCCTTTACCACCAGGCGTGTTGTAATGCTGTTTGTAGTAAGCAGCCTGCCCTTCTAAATCAACTGGCAAAGGCTCTTTCACACGTAAATAATGGACTCGCGCCATAGCGCAAGCGTAGGAAAGGTTTTTAATTAGATTATTGCAATCAAGACCTGCACAACCAGAAGCACGAAACACCTTAGCTGCCAACTCAGGTCGATATTTAAGATATTTATTAACTATATCGCTGTGTGTTGCTGGCTCCATCTGCCACAAACCCATTGCAGGGCCACCACCAACCTGATGAATAAGCTCAAAGCTGCTTTCTTGTGCAGCCGTGCCAAGCAGTAGCATTTCTGCATGCTCACTATATGCATCAAGCTCACGCAGCACTGGGCGAACCACATACTCCCGTAGCTGTTTCACATTGAGCATACAAAACTCCAGAAATAAAAAAACCCCGCAACACTTCCGTGGGCGGGGCTGAGGGTGCAGGCTGGGTGCGACGCCAACCAACTGACAGAGTTATACAACAATACACGCTTTTTACACCTCTACCCCCAATGGCGTAAACCCCCTATTTTCGCCATTTGCGTCTATGGTGTGTGCAAGGTGTGTGGTCATAGAAAAACAGCTAAAAAAATAATAAATAAATTAAAAAAACTAACCTGCGCGCTTCAACCAAGGCAGCTCAACCATCAGGTTAGGCTCAATAGCGCGATGCAATTGGTCTAGCTTGCTGTAGTACGTTGTTTCAGTTCGCCAGCCCATTCGCTTCATCTGGCGCGACACAATCGGCATAGGATCCGTTAGGTACCTAACCCGCGCCAACTTCACAAGCTCAACACCCGCCGCGCCCATACCGCCAATCTCGGGGCTTTGACGCATGGCAACTAGCGCTGCCTCTACCGCCGCACCCACAACGCCAAGATCACCGGTATACAAAGCCCTACCGCCTTCACCGCCCGTACCTACAATCATCACACCCTTGTTGGCGATAGCCGCACCCAGTGGGCATTGCAACGATGCCGTACCGTGCCGTCTAAACTCGTCGCCCCAGGCAATCAGCGCCACTTCAATCGCATTAATCACTGTCATTACTCCCCAAAAATCCAACCCTAGTAAAATCGCTCAACCCTAGTAAGACCCTAGTAAATTATTTTCTTTATATTTCATACATTTATATGTCATTTACTAGGGTTACTAGGGTTACTAGGGTTGTTTTGCCTCGCGTAGAGAAAAAAACGCCTCAAATATCGCTATATTTACGCGTGTGCGCGCGCGTTTAACCCTAGCAACCCTAGTAAATCGGAAAAACGCCCCGCAAACCCGCGTGAATGCTGCACCTCATTTACTAGGGTTGAAAAAACCAACCCTAGTACAACCCTAGCAACCCTAGTAAATTCAGCTCCCATATGCGCCACTTCCCGCCGCTGGCGCGGTAAAGCACACGCTTTTTTCCCATTTTTCGGGGTGCCAGCCGGCTTTTAATGCCTCTAACCGCCACTCATGCACGTATTCGCCCACTTGCCTTGCGTCATTCATCTTTAAATCTTTAGGCGGGCACGGCTGAAAGAAAATAGATCGTCGTCGTTGATTGTTTTCATCCATCCACCCAATTTGGCTTTCAGACTTCGCCAAATCTTGCTTGGTAGACATAAACAAACCGAACTTGGTGTCAGACAGCGAATGCTCTTTGAGCTTACTACACCACTCCAAGAACAAGTCGTGCAAATCCTGCGTGCGACACAGCGTAAATGGTACACCCAGCTCGCCGGTACGCCACTGATTATAAAACGTCTCCCAGCTTGCTCTACTCAGCTCAACGAGCCGTTGGCGCGCTGGTGTATGCGGTGGCCTTGTGCGTTCGTCAAACTCGCCTACATCGTAATTAAGCAGGTAGTCATAAAACGCGGCAATGCCTCCGTTCTCAAGCTCCCAGCCAATCCGCTTTTGCGCTTTCTCTGGCAGGGTAAGCAAGGGCCATAACACCAACATTCTGCGATCGTTCTCGCCAATGGGCCACGGCATAATCTCATTCGACAGGAAAACAGCGTTCATGTAGTTCGCCTCTTCCCAGCCATTCACAAACTTACTTTCAATGCGCACCGTTTTACCGGTCACCATGTGTTTAATTTTACCCACCTGGTTATACCGCTGGTCTCGGCTTACCACCTCTTCAAACAAACCATAAAGCTTATTGGCCTGCCACGCTGTCCAGTTAGACTCTAACTGAGCCTGACCAACCGTGGCGCCGTAGTCGCCATAAATTGGCCGCATAATACCGTCAAACAGCAGCGACTTACCCGAGCCTTCCATCGTCGAATGCATCAGCACCGCCGTGTCCATTTTGGCCCCCACACGCTGTAATGGCAGTGCCAGCCAGCATGTTAACCAATGCACCGCATCGTCCTGCTTATTGCATAAAAATCGTAATAGGCCACGCATACCCGAGCACAATTCAAGATCGGGGTGCGGGGTAAGAGGTAAACCCTCAAAGGTATTAATGGTGTCAGCGGGTGGCTCTTTCATACGCGGGTCAAACAGTAAATTCTCAGAAGGAATAACCCGCCGCTGATTACTGTTTTGCCACATTGTAAACGTATCACCCAACGCCAACTTAACCGCCGCCGCCGGCAAGCGCAGCCGTAATCGACGGTCATAAATATCTTGCGACCCATCTAAATACACATAGCGCCAAAATACATCGTCGGCATTGCTAACGTCCGACGACTTAAGACGCTTGCCCAGCTTAGCTTCTGTTTCTAACCGTTTAGCCTGGTCAGGATCTATGCCTTTTTTATCTGGCAAGTTGTACCACGCCGTCGCCAGCGCCTTACTTACCAACACCTCAAACCCTGTCTTCTTAACGACAGCCTTGCGGTATAAATCAAATACCTTGGTCTCACCTTCCACCAGCGCAAACCGAGTGGTCACCTTAGCCAGCGTCCACCCCTCCCCGTACCCCTCGGTAGCTGGAGCCGCGCCAAATTCGACCTCGTCTTCAGATGGGGTTGGGGGAAGATCTACATCAGGCGAGCCAGCAGGCCGCACAGTAGGCTCACTATTAGCCGCCTGCAACAACTGAAACCGCACTACCTCTATGCCGTGCTCACAATGCAGGTCATTCCAATCTAACTTGCCGCCGCTCATGCAGCCACCTGCTTAGGCGCATCCGGAAACACCGCCACCAAACCCAACTCATTCGCCAATTCAGTTGCCTTGGTGCGTCCGGGGTTACCTTTGCTTGTTGGGTCATCATCACCGGCAATAATAATTTTTGCCTTGGGGTAACGCTCACACAAACCCCGCACCACCACAGCCATATTACCCACATCAATGGTCATTACCGTGGGCCACTCAGACGCCAAATAAACAGACGCAGCCGTGGAATACCCCTCAGCCACCGCAATCACATCGGCATCATCCACAGACCCTATGCAATGCATACAGCCCTTTTTACGAGCATATTTAGGGAACAACTTAGTGCCATTGGCCGCTATAGACTGAAAAGACCACAACACACCCTCAGCATCTACAAAAGGCACCAAAAACGTGTCGGGCTTCAACATCATAAAACTGTGGTTATCTGGGCGCGGATTCGGCAAATCATCAAAAAAGCGTTTAATGTCATCACCGGTCCACAAATCGCAGCGCTGCAGTTTGTCATCAATACTCAGCACCACGGTGCACTTCATAAACCGCACACCAAACGCCCCAACCTGCTTGCGGTCTAAATACTCACTCTTGCCACGGGCAACGGTAAACTCTGCCAACAAGCGCTGAGTGGCCAACTGCACCTGATGTTGCATAACGGCTAAACGGGCTTCGTCGGCCTCTACCTCTGCTTTGCGTTGTTTGCGACGTGCTTCGTTCTCGGCTTTGCGCTGCCGCTTTTCTTCATCCGTTAACTCTTCTTTGTCAGGCGCCCAACCTTTATCTTTGGCTAAATAAATAACCGTTCCAATAGTGACAGAGCCGGCTTTGACGCCGTTCCAAACTGATTTCGCCGCACCACTATCGTAAACTTTACCAGCTCCGCGACTCCAACTATCCCAATCAGCAAAGCCATCTTCGCCAAACTCAGATTTAACACCGGTTGCCACTTTCACCCAGGTATCACGATCAATATCAGGTGAGATAAAGCTCAACAAATTCCGCAGATCAGACAATTCTAAATTTGGGTAATCAGGCATTGTCAGCCTCACTTTTGCTGCTATGCTCAGATCTTTGGGTTAAGCGCACACGATCAGAAAGGAGCTCTACAGATGCACTCAACAGACTTGACCGAAACCCTTGAACTTCTGCGTAAAGCAATTGATGCATACGACCGGATACCGACAGTAGAAAATCTTCCAGCGCTTCGTCTGCACAGTCGACTACTATCCCTTCACCTAGACATGCATAAACTTCATGAGAAACTTCAAAAGCAAGAGAGCAAGACACGCCCCCCATTGTGAGCTTTGCCTCTGATTTTTTAACAGTCTTATCACCCACGGCCCGACTCCTGTAATTGCTGGCAATACACACAACACTCAACACCAGGTAACAATGCACGGCGCTTTTCAGGGATCTCTTCGCCACATTCCAAACAATGCGGATGATCTACCGCGGGGCGCGCAGCTTTACGCTTAGCCTCTGCTAGGGCCAAGTCCAACGCACGTTGGCTTTCTTCTGCGGCGTAGTCACATAAATCAGCCATGGTTTTCCTCCGCAGATTGACGCGCACCGGCCACAATACCCAGCACCTTGCTAATCACCTCGTAGCCGTAATGCTCAAGCTCTGCCACCTCATGAGCGTCCCAGCGCTGGTCTGCCACGCCGCTATTCAGGCTTTCTACAAACTCACCCGCCGCATTCAGCACCTCGCCTAGTGCCTTTAACGCATCACGCGTGCCCGGTACCGGCGTTACATCAAACAACACCTTGCCACGCGCACGGGCATACGCCTCGTCTATACGCGCATCGTCGGTAATGCTTAACAGGGTTTCAAATTCAGGCAGGGTTAAATGATGTGTGGTATTGGCAATACTCAGTTTCTTCTGAAGCGTGTCGTAATTAGTGACCATAATGGCCGCTATGGCCGTTAAACCGCCCCTGTATTCACGCGCAGCGCAGTACAACGCTTGGTGTAAATCCATCACAGGGCCAGCGTCTGGCATCAAATGGTTTCGACTCATGGCGAAAATTCCCTCATATCGCCGTAGCCAAGACGCGGTGAATCCGCTTATTCTTGAACTGCGGCATGGTTGTGTCGCACGCCTCGGGGTGGACTGTCTGTGGTGGGTGGACCACTCCGAGGCACTTTTTAATTATTTAAGTTAGACCTAATCCGGTTTAACACACCGCTATAGGACGGTTAATGAGCATTCCAAACATCAGTCACCCCACAAAATTTAAAATCAAAGGAATGATTTTTGAGGTGATCTCCCACGGCCAGCTTACCAACGACCAAGCGTCCAAGATTGCGATGCACTTTTACCGCTCTCATAAATTTAAGAAGTCGGATCAAGGCAAATTATTTCAGGTGATGACTCAGTTCGATTCCAATTCTGCAAACCTGCTATGAGCATGTCCTTATCAACCAATGGCAGCATCAACACGGTATCGGTTTCACAGGAATAAATTTCAATCACATCGCCTTCACCTGCTGAGAGTGCTAACCGAATATGCTTATCCATACCTTGCTCCGTCAACATAGTAAACATAGTTATGCGGCCTTACCTATGCCCAAAGAATCAGAAGCTACTTTCTCTGAATGCGTTTTCTCGATTGATTTACCAACGTCATAACGGACTTTCGATCCATTTAATGCACGATAAATTGTTGGCTGGCTGCAACCCACAAGCTCTGAGATTTCACGCTGCGACATTCCCAGCGCAACCAGCTGTTTAAGCATGGCTTTAATTGTCATACGTCACCTTATTCATTTGCGTATTTTTAATACAATACCCGAATGAATTAAAGCTCGCAATACAATATGCATATTTATTCAAAAGAGAATAGGCAGGTCATGCAGAATCAGATCCCAAATCAGGGCACTTGGAGCAGGCTCAAAGCCACGATGGAGAAGCTTAACTGGAGTGAGCAAGAGTTAGCAGACCGCTCAGGCGTCCCACAACCCACTGTTCACAGAATTATAAATGGTCAATCCAAAAGCCCCCGCTACGAGAACTTATTCCGCATTATTAAAGCCCTAGGGCTTGAAGAGAACCCACTTCAAGTGCGCGAAGACACCAAAAGCTATGCGGCCAATACCCTTGAGGGCCCAACTTTGCAAGGCAAAGTACCACTTATATCTTGGGTTCAAGCCGGTGACTTATGCGAAGCCATTGACCTATTCTCGCCGGGCTTAGCTGACGAGTGGCTCAACTGCCCTTTCAAGCATAGCGATAATGCATTCTGCTTAAAGGTAGTCGGGCTAAGCATGCACCCCGAATACCGCGAAGGCGAGATTATCCTTGTTGAACCTGCTCTTGAGGCAAGACATGGCGATGACGTAGTAGTTAGGACTCCAGAAAATACCACCACCTTCAAACGGCTACACGCCTCAGATGACGGCACCTATTTAATTGCATTAAACCCAGACCTAAAAAACCGCATTATTGAAATACCCGCAGATACCGTCTTTTGCGGCGTAGTAACCGGATCGTGGACTAACCGAAGAAACAAATAACATGGCAAACGGACATAACGACTCGCATGCCGTTTGCTTATTTCATTTTGTTGCTACTAATACCTGCTTGAAGCACCCACAAAAATTCCGCCAAAAATACCCGTGACTATTAGAAAGATGACGGTAAGAATTATCATCGCCGGAATAGAGGCAAGCGCCCATTTCACCATAAAAGAAACCATAGATGAGAACGACATTTGAATATCAGTGATGACCACCCCATTAATGTTTTCTTGATCTACCTTTATGCCTGCAGACGTTTTTGAGCGAGCTACGCCAGCGCCTGAGAGCTCATTAGCGTTAACAAACCAATCGTCCCCCACCTTTCTGCCGACATAAAATCCATCGCGAATCATATCAACGGCCTTTGCCGGCGTAATCCCTTTGCTTCTTGCAAAGTCGTTAACTGGGATCATCCCTTCTATTTTTTCTGGCATACCCTTGCTCCAATTTAATTGTCATTTATAGCTCACCCGCCGATTTACAGGCTGCATCTGCAATCCTATCTAATTAGGAAAAGTTTGCAACGATGCGGTAGGCAAAAGAATTGGACATCAACGAACGTTAATGTCCTGTTTGCGTGGTAAGCAGATGATCACGAAGCGACTAAATACACCCATGCATTAAAATAATTCATTTCAGTATTGATTTATTTAATTCATTTACGTATCGTTGTGTTGAACCCACCCACCACACAGGGTCAACACAATGAACCAGACACAACCATGCCGTATTTATTTACACCCCACGGCGGCCAATAGCCCTGAAAAGATTCAGGCCGTTATTGCGCGCACCGGCTTAGCCGTTGTTATTGGCGGCAACAGTAAAGCCGCCGCCTTAACCCCCGCCACTATCTCAAGCAACGATCAGGACGATTTTGGCCCTTGGGATGGTGCCGCATGATGCTAACCCCCACACAGCGCTCACAGCAGCGCATTAAATCACTGCTCTTGTCGGCGTCATCTATTGTGGTGTGCCTGTCTAGCAACAACGCCACTGACACATGGGCACTACTGGCGCAGCTAGACATACAGCGCTCGCCAGAAGGTATAGCCCTGCGCCTTACCTGCCAAGACACCGTGAATAGCATCAGCATGGCTAACACGCCCTCACTCTGTGATGACGTAATTGGCTGGATAGAGAGCTGTGCCAACACCGAAACCTATCAGGAGGTGGCCGCATGAACCCTCAACATCAAGAAAAAATAAACGCCCTACTGCTGCTGTGCATGCAAGTAACAGCTGAAGGCAAGTGGCACTGTTTTTTTGATTACTCAGGTCACGTTGATTCTATTAGCATTCGCGCTACTGACTCCTCATACCTATGGAATGAAGATAATCCAGCCACAGCAATAGAAGCCTTCAAGAGTCCACATATCAGGCTATATACACGTGAATTCGTCGATAACTCTGAGGTCGATCGCATCACCCGCGTACACGCCGAGCTAGATGCCGCCATCGCCTTGGTACAAGGCATCCTCAAACAGGAGGTGTGCCATGCCGCATAAATACACCTTAGGCGCCGCCGCGAAAATGCTTGGCACTGGCCGCAACCGCCTGACCGCACAGCTTAAACAGCGCGGCATTCTCGACCACAAATGCCTACCCAAAAAGCAAGCCGACATCGATGCCGGCCGCTTTGCTGTAGAGCTAAAACTGCACACTGGCAACCCAGCGTGGAATCAGGGTAAAGGCCAGCTTTACCACCAAACCCTAGTGACCCAAAAAGGCCTTAGCTGGTTAGCTACATTACTGAACGTAAAAGTAATACACGCCGACGAGCAAAAGGAGCGCGCCGCATGATGCACTTAATAGACAGCGCCAAAGGTGCATTAAAGCTTTGCCTGCTGCACATGCAACACCCCAGCGCAGTAGATGCGGCACAGGTGCAGGCCACTGCGAATGAAGCCATTGAACGGCTTGATTTAATAGCCACCAAAAACCAGCTAGAAGAAACCTATTCAGCCGTGCGAGCTGTTATACCCCAAAACCTTCGGCTGGCCGTGGCACCAAGCAGCGTAAACGGCAGCTGCTGCGACGTTTTTATTTTTGACTTGAAGGGTTGCATGGGTGTTTACACCGGCAAGACCCCAAGCGGCATAGCAGAGTTCTTGCGCCTCAAATTCACGGAGGCCGCATGAACACCCTCGAACAGCTTCAGCGGCGCTACACAAAGCCCTACCTCACCCTAGAAGAAGTGCGGGCAGACCACCTGCCCCACATCAAGACCGACAGACACCTACTGCGCTTGATTAAAGAAGGCGTGGTAGATCTGCACCCCTCGCGGCTGCACAACTCAAACCGTGCACCGCGAGTGGTTTACCTACCTGACCTAGCGCACTGGCTTAACGCCACCATAGCTCAGGCCCACGCCGCTTAGGCACCCAACCAAGGAAAGCAACCATGAAACCAACTGACCCAGGCGAAATGATCGCCCATTTAAACGCAGGTGTATTTGCTCAACAAATCGGCACAGCCTTATCTGCCGTGTCAGCCGCAGTTGTTAATCACAGCAAAAAAGGCCAAGTAATAATAACTTTGGACATGACGCAAATTGATGGCAGCCACCAAGTCAATATTGCACATACCCTGTCAGTTACTGAGCCGACCAAAACGGGAAAGCGTACCGAAATTGGCACACGAAAAACCCCCATGCATGTCACTTCAAATGGTCTGCAACCGTTTCCAGAAAACCCCACCGGCGACATGTTCAAAAACAAAGAGCCGTCGTCTCAATCACAACCAGCAGAGCGCCACTAAGCGCGCTCAACCCTCCACCCACCACAGGATTTAAACCATGTTTACAGCAGAAGCCTTAGACAAAATTACCTCAGCGTCATTTCTAGCCGCCGGTAAATCACTAGTTACCGATGTACCGGTTGCAATCATTCCCCACGGCTACGACATTAAAAACATTGAACACCTGCAAGATCAACGCAGCCGCTTTCGGGGTGTGCTCAGCACCCAATCGCTACCAGATTTTTGTGATTACGTTATTGACCAATCTACCGCCGCGAACAAAGTACCCACCTTTGTAGACGCCGAATGCATGGCCGCCGTGGCCATATTCGACCTTGGCGACACAGCCTTACCACTGCATGCAGAGCACCAAGCCAAGCTCATTTTAAAACCCACCGCTGCCTATAACGCACTGCGCTTAATTGCCGGTGGCCGCCACAGCCAACAGCAACTGGCCGAATGGGTAGAAGACTGGAACCAGTACCTAAAAGTAAAAGACAAAGATGGTGCAGACATACCGATTGGCGTGGCCGTGCAAAAAATCCGCAGCATCACCATCAAAGCCAAATCAGAGGTCACCAGCACGCAAGAAAACTTTGGCGCCAGCCGCTCAGCCATGGACAGCATAGAAGCCGCCCACGCAGAGCAACAACCACACGACCTAATCTTTACCACCAAACCCTACGAAGGCCTGCCACCCTTCGCCTTTACGCTACGCCTCAGCATCATCACCGGCGAAAAGCCCATGATTTGCCCCCGCTGGGTGCAAAAAGAAGCTCAGGAAGAAGAAATCGCCCAAGCCTTTAAAGACGTGCTCAAAAAGGAAATTGGCGGCATTAGCGTACTAACGGTTGGCACGTTTAGTACTAAGTAAAACACAGCAATTTTTATTCAGCGGGCGGCATAGCGTGTCCGCTGAAGCTTGTTGATTTGAACTATTTAACTACAGAGCGAGATTTAAACATGGAAAACCAACATCGAAAAATTAGCGGCTATCGCGAACTTGATCAGGAGGAAATAGACCTGATGAATGAAATTAAAGCACTTGGTCCACAGATAGAAGGGGTTCTTGTAAAGGTAGATGCCCATATTTGTAAACTGAACAAGCAAAGTACGATGGATGAAGCCTTACAGCTCCGCTTGCATCAATCAACGGCATACCGCTTTTTAGATTTGGCTAAGACTGAAATGCAAACAGGCTTGATGTATGCGACGCGCGCTGTTGCGCAGCCTGAATTTTTCTAACGATATTAAGTAGAGACCAGAAGCACTAAAAACCAAGCCCCAGCGCCTCCACCCACCACGTACCGGCGCTGGGCACCAGACACAACCACTGAGCTTAATCGGAGCCGCTATGAGCGAAACAATAGGCAATAAATTGCGGGGTATGGAACATGCCCGCAACGCACACAATGAAAATATCGCGCGTATTACAGCGATTCTGCCCACGCTAAAAGGGCCGGAAAAATTACGTGCAGAAAAAAGCATCGCCAACCTTAGCACCCAAGTGCGCGAAATAGACAAGCACCTGTTCCGCTCTGAATGCACAAAATTCAGCGGGGTGGCGGCATGATCTTATTTCAAATAACCATGGCCCTAACCGTGCTACTCATCGCCATGCTTGTCTGCCGCACAATTGTAGACGGCTGGCCAATAAAACCCAAAGTCATTGGTAAAAATTACCTGTCACGGTGGCACATCATTCCGCGCAACCGCTATTTTAATATTTACCTGCACAAATTTGTCGGCAGCGACGACGATCGCGCACTGCACGACCACCCGTGGCCCTCACTGTCATTCCTGCTAGCTGGCGGCCTTGCAGAAATAACCGACGAAGACAAAATAGCCGGCTGCCAAACGGTAAACTACCCGCGCTTTTTAAGGCCCATATTCAGACGCCGCAGCCACCAACACCGGCTAATACTGCTAGGTAACAAACCCGCATGGACCTTATTTATTACCGGCCCACGCAAACATTTTGCCGACGGCGTAACACCGCGCTGGTTCTTCTACTGCCCGAACGGCAGAAAGCCCTGGTACACCATGACCACACCAGACGGGCAGCAAAGCGGAGGCTGCGAGGAATGATGCCGTTTGCCACATACCGCGGAACCAACGATGAAGACGGAAAGTTTCTAAAGCTGAATCACCCCGGCCACAGACACTTTCGGTACCGCGTAAATATGTGGGTAGAAACACCAACCGGCGCACGCCTAACAGACGACTACACCAGCAAACGACCTTGCCGGCCGAATGACTTGCTAGAGCAAACCATCACACCAGCAGTAGACAAATTAATTAACGAAGCCAAGAAAGAATACGGCGGCGTAAGTCGCTACGGCTTCAATTGTTATAAATGGGGTTAACAAAATGCATTTGTTAGAAGAAGTAAAAGCAAAAATAATATACCTCAGCTCCTGCACTGCAGCTTACCTGTTAGCGCACGCGGCGTGGTCAGCCTGCGACCACCGCAAACTACCAGGGCCAAGCGTATTGCAACTCAGCGCAGCACTAGATCACTCAAATAAAGAACTTATCAACCAGCTGCAGCGCATAACTGACCAGCCAGACTACAGCAACCGCGACCAAGCAGAAATGCTCCGCTGGCTTAACGACCACGGCTATACCGCCTACATCGCAAAGCAACTCAAAACCACTAAAAATAAATTAGTGGACTGGAGCTGATCATGAATCTCAACACCCAGTACCAACTCAACTACGCCAATAAAATTCGTGTGGATCTGTTCGCTGGTGGCGGCGGCGCGTCTATCGGCACCGAAATGGCTACCGGTATGCCGGCTGATATTGCCGTTAATCACAATGACAACGCCATCAGCATGTATCGCGTCAATCACCCGCATACTAAGACATTTCAGTGCGACGTTTACGAAGTAAAACCACACGAAGTAACCCAAGACAGAGGCGTGGCACACTTGCATGCAAGCCCAGACTGCACCCATCACAGTCAAGCAGCAGGCGGCCAGCCTCGCAGCAAAAGTAGCCGGTCATTGTCTTGGGTAATTGCTATGTGGGCAGGTCAAGCAAAGCCCGACCTGATCACTATGGAAAATGTAAAACAGATCAGAAATTGGGGGCCACTGATTGCGAAGCGATGCAAAATGACAAAGCGCGTGATTAAACTAGACCGCAGTGTTGCTGCGCCAGGTGAATACGTCCCCGTTGACCAACAATTTTTAGTGCCAGACCCAAAACGCAAGGGTAAAACATGGCGCCGTTTTATTCAGCACTTAAAACGCTTAGGGTATGACGTAGAGCATAATTTATTAGTCGCTTGCGACTATGGTGCCGCCACCAGCCGTGAACGTCTTTTTTTAGTTGCACGCTGCGACGGACAGCCTATATGCTGGCCCGAGCCAACACATTTTAAAAACCCAAAACGCGGTCAAAAACGCCACCGCCCCGCATCAGATCACATCGACTTTTCACTGCCGTGCTCATCAATTTTTGATCGCGAAAAACCCTATGCCGACGCGACGTTGCGCAGAGTAGCCAAGGGCGTCATCAAAGAAGTACTGAACTCTGCCAACCCGTTTATTGTGCCGATCGCAAACTGGTCCAACGAAGTGATCCACAATATCAACGACCCGCTACGCACCATTACCGCTCAACCAAAGGGCGGCAGCTTTGCCGTGGTGGCGCCAACGCTTGTTAAATTCCGCGCCGATCATATCGGTCAGCGCATTGATGAGCCATTACCGACGATAACCGCTGGCGGTAATAGCAAACGCCCTGCAGGCGCGCCACATGCACTGGGGCTAGCTTGCGCAAACCTCATCGAACTTAGACATAATTGCGATTCTCGATCAGTAAATAGCCCGCTATCAACCGTAACAACTAGCGGGGGTCACCACGCTTTAATCGAATGCACCCTATCGCAAGACGTGATTGAAGAAAAAGCCCTGCGCGTGGCTGCATTTTTAATGTCTTATTACGGCAGTGGGGGCAACGCCTCATCACTACACGACCCAATACCCACCATTACCACCAAAGACCGCTTGGCCCTTGTGACGGTTCACTTTGGTGACACGTCGCTGATTCTCATCGATATATGTTTACGAATGCTGCAACCAAAAGAACTGTATGGCTGCCAAGGCATGCCCAGCAATTTTATATTTGACCGCGGACACGATGACCGCCGCTTCACAAAATCAGCCCAGGTAAAAATGGTAGGCAACAGCGTTTCGCCCTACCCAATGGCCGCACTTGTTCGCGCCAATCTGCCAAGCACCTCAATGCTAAGGATCGCAGTATGAAAACCCTATTCCTACTCATGGCTCAATACAACGGCCAAGCAATCATACCGCTGGCCACCATCTGCGCGGACTACTTCAGCCACCTCACACCCGAAAAAATGCAGCGCAAAGTGCTGGGCGGCGAAATAGACCTACCCATCACCCGCATAGAAGGCAGCCAAAAAGCCGCCAAGGGTGTGCATTTAGAAGACCTGGCCAAATACCTAGACGACCAGCGAGAAAAGGCCATCACAGAGAATGACAAACTGCATGGCCGTTATGAGAGGGCATCATGATACCAAGCAAAATTGAGAGCCTTGTAGAAGCTATTTACCTAGAAGCACAAACACAAGCTTTGGCCAAACTGCAAGAATCGGAAGCCTTTTGGGAGCAACTAGAAATCGCCACCAAAAAACGGTTAGAAAGAACTTGGTTCTTTTTCTGCAAAGACGTCAATGGCGAGCCAGAGCTTTATATCTGCCCAGGCGATAGTGGCGATCCGGATGAAGCTGTAACTGTAAGCTTTGCAGAAATGGTAGAGCGCGAGTTATCCGAAGACCCTGAGCACTTAGAATTTGTTGCAAAAACACTAGAGAGCGCTGCCCTGAAGTTTCGCGAAAAATTGAGGATTAATAAGTGACTAAAAAAGCTTGCGTTGTTATCTGCGGCGGCCCGTCCAACGACGATGTGCAACGCGTAGTAGCGGCATTATCGGAGCACCGTATAGCGATGCAAGACGAAGTGAACTCGATGCGGGAGTTTAAGATCACACCGCACCCTCCCGTCGATATTGAATATGTTTCACCGCGCACAACCGCTCCAGCATACGGGCCGAAAAAGAAGCGTGGCAAGGGCAACAAGTACCATAGAGTTTAACCTTGCGTGTAAGCGGTGGCGAAGCCATCCGTCGCAGTGAAACGAAGCGAAATTAATACGGTTGTTATGGTGGATTTATGAAGCGACACAACTTGAAGATATTAAAACAGTATTACGAACAGCAGGTTGCTGGGATTAAAAATTTTGAGTTACGACGGCTGGACAGAGATTTTAAAATTGGCGATGAAATCAAGCTAAATGAGATCGCCCCTGCTGAAAAACTTGGCGAATATAAGCCGACTGGAAACTCTTGTTTGCTTCGCATCACTTCGATAGTTGCAGGGTTTGAAGGGCTTGAAGATGGTTACGGTATCCTTGGAACTGAACTGGTGTACGCACCATAACCCTGAGCACACGGGCGAGCACGCAGTGCGAAGTCCGCGTGCTGTGAGTTGTTATGAATACGGAGAAAAGCATGGAATACCAAGAGATTATGTGGGCAGAAGCAAAACCCGATATTTACGGTGGCGATAACTGCGACCAGATTGAACCGCGCTGGGAAGCCTACGCGGACGGTGATATGGATTCAGACACTTTTGATCACCCGATTGAGCTTTGCTGCAAAACATTCCCGCCCGGCACAAAAGTGACTGTTTCTGTGCCCTGCTGCCCTGAGTGCGGACAACAGGTGGAAATGTGCCGCACCGATGATGGATGCGAATTCGACTGGGACGAGTGGGTGCAGAACGAGTATTCATAACCATTTTATTCAGAAGCCGGAGGTCTGGCTGCAATTGTTTGTTAGCTGCGGAGGCTGGTAATGCCAATAAAATATGAAGTAAGGCAGAGTGTTGAATCTGTAAATAAAAGATGGCAGGAAGTTGTTGCGGTTGAGGTTAATGAGCGACTAGGAATGCAGACATTTAAGCGATTAAGTAAAGAGAATCCAAGCGAATATTTTGAGCTTGTTGAAGTGGAGCAAAAAGAGCGCTGCATACATTTCACAAAAGCAAGCAGCTAACCCTTGAGCACACGGGCAAGTGAAGCGCAGCGTAACGCAGTCCGCGTGCTGTGAGTTGTTAAAAAGGCCGGAGACGGATATGACTGAGCAAGAATATTTTGATGATCTTGATGCCAGTGACGGAGTGATTGGCGAATGGCGAGAGTGCTGGAAGTGCGGTGGCGAGGGAGTGAGCGACCATGACTGCGGCGAGGACACGTGCTGCTGCTTTATGCCGGAGGATAACGTGCAGTGCGACATCTGCGACGGAAACGGCGGCTGGTACATAGAGGCCGTTTAACCCGCAGGACAGCGCGTGAGGAATGAAGCGCAGCGTAATGACGATCCGCTGCTACTGATTGTTAAAAAGCTTTGCGAGGAAGTATGACAGACAAACCCATTAGGCCAGCAGCAAGCTACGCGCTGCTTATGCCGGAACTGACCGCAGCAGTGAAACCGCTTGGTTATGCGCTGACACTGCACGGCTCTTTGTGCCGCGATCTCGACTTAGTTGCTGTGCCGTGGGCCGAAGATGCCGCCGAACCGCAAGCCGTAGTAGATGCAATTACCGCAGCGATTGGCGGCTGGCAGCTACACAAAGAACATGAGCCCGCGATTAAACCCCACGGGAGAATGGTTTACTCAGTGCATTTTAGAAACGTAACGGGTACGAGCTTGCCGCAAGGTCACCCGTACATTGATCTTAGTGTGATGCCGAGGGCTTTTTAACCCCAATTAGCAACGGACGTAGCGAAGCGGAGTTCCGCTTGCCTGATGTTGTTAGTGTGCGGCCAACTACGGAGGGAATAAACAATGTTGATTTGTATTTTGATAGGTGGTTTAGCGATGTTTTTTGCCGGGACGGCGGCGCAGAAATATCAAGACACGCACAATGCTCAGTGGGCAACCACAACGGTGATTGAGATGGCAATTGGTGGATATTTCTTAATAGCGGCGATTGGCGCACAAGCACACTAACCGCTGCAACAGGGGCGGCGTCCAGCCGTCCCGCGCAGCGTACTGATTGCAATTGTTATATGCCGGAGGATTTATGACTAAAGACGAATTGATAGTTAAGCAACAATTA